>Ga0208744_1000611_pt1 | contig 12280 bp, 15 predicted proteins | sample CryBogCBH24Aug09_FD_184620 | JGI IMG/M metagenome (GOLD analysis project Ga0208744, IMG submission 184620) | Freshwater microbial communities from Crystal Bog, Wisconsin, USA - CBH24Aug09 (SPAdes) (version 2) | ecosystem: Environmental > Aquatic > Freshwater > Lake | place: Crystal Bog...
TTGGATGATTCTGAGCCACTGACATATAGTCTAATTGACTTCTTGCATCTTGTCCGTTTATTTCTGCATCGATTTGTTTTGCTCTTGTTTGATTCAATTGAGCAGAACTTAAATCTCTTTGATCTTGTGCACTTGGTTGTTTTTGTTGAGCAGCTTGTTGACCTTGTTTAATCATTTGTGCAACTTCATCATCAGTTGGTAAGTAAACATCACAGTCTTTGATACCAAGTACATACAATGTATCTGCAAATGGTTTCTTAATTTTCTTGTAATAGCTAGGTGTCAATATACCTTGTGCAACAAAATTAGAAACTGTAGCTGCTAAATCATTTTGGCATTTCTGTATGATTTGCAAGCGACCTAATGCATTTTCTTCACTGTTCATACCTAAAGCCAATTCAGTATGAATTTGTTTTCTATCACAGAAATTCATATCGTCCCAAGCTTGATAATCTAAGAACACAGCTTTTTTATCTGGGTGACTTTGTTGTGCTAATTTTTTAACGCCATAATCATCACCATATTGAATCAATGTACGCCATACTAACCATAATGCTTCTTTCAATCCTTCAGCCGCATTGCGAACTGTATTGTCTTGAATGATTTGGTTTGGTGATAATGCCATTTGTAATTTGACACCTGAATTTCCAGGTGCCATTACTTCTGGATTAAACACATCTTGTGGAGTGGTCATTCCAACCATTGCCATTGTATCCTGTTGGATACGATTCATTGCAACTTCTAAGAATTGCAAATTGCCGCTTGGAGGAGGCATCTGGTAGATATCCTTTGCAGGGTCGAATTTGCTATCTAAGATGAATATTGCTGCTTCTCCGTCTTGCATCATTTCGAAATCGACACGATCTGGTTTAACACCAATTCTAGGTGTTGCAGTTAATAAGCCTAATTGTATCTCAGCACGTGCGGCGGATGTGTTGTATTCTTGCATAGGTATTACACTTTCAGCAATACTCATACCATAGAAGTTCCCCGGTAGGGGCTTGGGACACATATTAGCAACTGGAATGAATTCAACTTCTTTAGCTGAAATGATATAACTACCTGTATATACAATTTCAATTAATTCCATTTCACCATCACCGTCGATATCAAAACGATTCCAAACTGTAACAACACTTACCATTCTACTATCTGGATCAGCACTTGCTGCACTACTAACAGGAATACCCATAACAGGTACGCTATCACGTGCATGAATAGCTAAGTTATTCAATACTGAACCTGCTTGATAAGCACCATTCATATTATACTGAGCATGAACTTCAATCTCAGCTAGATCAACGCCAGGATACAATTCACATACTTCTTGAATTGTCATTGGATCATAGAATCCGCAGAATGGTTGATCTTTCATTTCGGGAACTGTTGGATCACAAATCCAATAGTGTTGTGCTATGGGATGAAACTTAATGTTCAATCCATAACCTGTTAATTTGTATTTTGCTCTATAAGTTGTATTGCGATTAACTGCTGAATCTAATATATCTTGTTCATCTTGTTGCAAAGATCCTTGTAGACCTTCTAGATTGGGTGCCATACCTTCAATTGGATTTTCATCACCTTCTTGTAATTTACTAATGTAATCATTGATAATATTACCGGCATGATGTTGATTCATTTGACTTAATTGTTGTTGCACTTCTTGTGTAACTTTTTGTATGTCAACATGAATACGTCTACGACTTTGACGTAATGCGGTTAGACCACCCTCAGACGCTTGTTGTTCAAAAGCTTTTAGTTGGTCTAATGTTCCTTCAGTTTCAACATAACGTGTGATTTGTTCACGCACTGGTTTAATCATCATCATACCATTTTTGTGCATGTTAGCATCCATAACCCAACGCTCTAAAATAAAGTGTGGATCATTCATTTGGTTAACTATCTTTTTAACCATTTCAGTTGCTTGTCTTGACGCTTCTTCATCATTCTCATCTTGAGCTACAAACTCAAAATTGATCTCACCATTTGGCATAAGACCTTTAGCAATAACAGCAGTAGCATAGTCTACGACAGGCTTAACGCTAGGATGTATGTAATCAATACCATTGACAGGGGCAGTACTATCAGTAACAGCAAGGCACAAGTAGTGGTAGTCAGAGGCCCTATTAACCGCATTTTTAGTCCCCAAATATCTTAGGTAGCTTGCCATCTTGACGTCCATTTGATTCTTTAATTGTACGAATCGTGCGTTAATGGCTTTATTTTTATTGATGTTATCTATCGGTATGTTTTTGATATCCAGCATGTTGGAAAACCCTTGTTTATATGTTATTTATCTTTTTGCGAAGGGGGTTGTTCCTTGGGCTTCTTGCCGAATATGGCGTCCCAGTTATCATTGTATTTTTGTTGATCGGTTGGTCTTCTACTACTTCCTTTACTCATATTTTTCTCCTTAGCTTGGGTCGTATGCCTTTTTCCAGGCGGGTTTATTAAAATCTGTTCTTTGTACATAACGATCACGTTGGGCACGCATGCGTTGCGCAGGTGTTCTGTTATCCCAGGGCTCTGCTATACCATTCAAGCAACCAAGCAATGCATAACGACAACTATCGATGCAATCGTCTGGATCACTGAACCTACCCTTTTCATCTACGAAATAGTTTTGTGCTTCACTTAAAAAGTTTGTGCAATTCTCATTGATCATTAATGATCCAACTTCTAACATTTGTCGCATTTGATTGATACCATATGCTTTATGATTTGTTACACGCCCTTCACTATCAGGTGGATTCATAATTGCTTTTTCATAAACATTTAATTCATAACTTTCAAATAACTCACGTATTGAACTACTACTCATTGTATAACGACCTTGTGTGCTTGCATCAGGAGGCAACACAATGGGTGTACCAAATACTTCTGGTCTTAACAAATGATTAACATATTGTGTTGGTACTGCTTCTTCTACACCTTGAACAACTAATTGTTTATGTAAGTATGCAGTGCGTTCGTAGGGCTCCCAATACATTAAACTGATTACAGTTTTGTCATTGACTAATCCTAAGTCAAGTGCAATGATACGTTGAATGTTTGGCATTTCTGCAAAGTTATGTTCACCAGTCTTATAAGTGGGCCATTGACGAATTTGAAATACTGCACCTTTACCCATGACAGGTTTACCTGCAATACGTGCATCACGTTCATGTGGTAAGTAATCACGTTCTAATTGTCTACGTGTTTCCATTAACAAGAAAGGCATTCCCCATGGGTCGTATTCTGGGCAATCATCCCAACTTACTCTTATGAATTCATAACCTTCTTCTTTGTTCCAAAACTTACTAACCAATCCATTCAAACCTTTTAATGGTGTAAATGAACATAAGACTTTTCCCTGCGTTGTTGCAGTTCTGGTAACAATCTCACTAAAAAAGTCATCAGGTGGTTGTTCGTCAAAAACAGCCAAGTTAAGTTTGAAACCTTGTAATTGTCTAACCTCTTGAGTGTAGTTAGCAAATAGTAAATAACTGTTAGCACCTGATATATGACGTATTTCAACGCCGATACAATTAGCGCCATCATTACGCATGGTATCAGTAACGATGCAATCCCGAGGTATAGCACCTGTGCCCAAATTATCTGTGATCTTGACATCTTGTGTTCCTAATAATTCATTCTGTAGTACAAGTGCAACTTGACTCCAACCCTCACCAGCTACCATACATGTAATGGGTTTATCAAAACGATAACCTTCCCACCAATCTGGATATAGTCCCGTTAAATGATAAGCTGTTTCAAAGCAAGTTGAAACTGTTTTGCCAATACGATTAGCGGCAAGTATACCACGACGTTCACTATCGCCAGTCTTAAAGAATTTTAATTGATGTTCGAATGGTCTAAAGTATTTGAGTTGATTGTAAACCATATCATCTGCAATAGATATTGCCAGATCCTCTAATTTTTGTTTTAGTGGACCTGGGATAGTCAATAAACTATCAATAGTGAGATTGTTTTCATCAACTGCATACCTCAATGCCCTAGACATCAAAGTTTCAGTACCTATCATCTTATTTTAGAATTTAAATAATCTCTTAATAACTGTGCATCATCTTCAGACAATTTATACTTGATTTTATGTATGCCAGTCTCATCATGGTTTAATGTAAAAAGCACATGATAAATTAACTTATATGGATCAAAGTTAATTTCTACATCAAATGCTGATTCTTCATCGCAACTGATATTCATTCTTTCTCCTCAACTGGATAATGTTGATTCATAATGCTCAAATGATACAATGCATCACACAATGATTTGATCTCATCTGGTGAGCCATCCCAAGTCATTGTATTGCGCATATCTTCGGGCTTGCTTGTTAACAAACTTTGCAAACGTTCAGCAGTTAATCTCATGCAATGTTCGATTTGTCCAGGAAACTTTTCTTTGAAAGCTTCACGATGTGCAAAATTTACTTTTTGCATAATTAATGTGTCTTTTACTTTGTTTTCTTCAACTGCTTTTTCAATTTCTCTATTGCGAAAGTCTGGGTTGTTGGCTTCACTTGATCTAATGATCTTGCCACGACCTGTTAGTTTGTCAATCATTTAATGTCTCCCAAATCCCAGGGATTGTTTCTAGCTGAATCATCTAAACTAATAAATTCTCTGTCGATCCAGGTTTCCCACTGATTTGAACGATTAACTTTAAATGTTTGCATCATACCGCGCAAGCGTCTACCTTGTGGTGTTAATGTACCATCTTCACGCATACACAATTGCTCACCGGTTCTTGGATCAATCCATTTGATGATTTCAGGAACTGTTTGACCATATTTGTTAACTTTCTCACCATGAGCTTTTTGCTCTAATGGTCCTAATACTTCATAGCTGATTACACCATTCTTGTATTTTCTAAACACCATATGCACTTTTTTACCTTGTGCACGTTGTTCTTCATCAGGATGTGGAACTAAGGGGCTGTAAAAACTATTTTGTACTTCATTTCTATCAGGTAAATATACACTTCTTGCAGGAGCAGGTTTCAAATCTTCAGTTGGAACCATTTCTGCTTTATTGATATATGGATTGTTGTCGCCAATATATTTTGGTTCAACTTCAACACCATTCAATACATCCATTGCAACTTGATATTTTAGTTTGTTAGCACGACCTTTTAAATTCAATACTATGCCAGTCTGATCATATACAAATCGTTCTAATTCAGTTGCCGTTGGAAAGTCAGTCATTAGACCTTCAATGTCAAAGTCTTGTGATTGAATTGCTTTTGGGGCTATGGGTTTTTCTAATTTCTCGTACTCAGTATCAAACTGCTTATCAGCTAGTTCATTTGCTTTTTTGAGTGTTTCGGGATCGATATCATCGCCCCAAATATTTTCGGTTTTTGTAGATTGTTTTTTCATTTCTTTTCCTTTTCTAAACTATGACAAGAGGAGCCCCATGCTCCTCTGTCTTTAATAAACTATTTCAGTATTATTTATTACCTTTTGTAGGGCCACGGCCTACATTGGTAATATCGTGCAAGCTTTCTACGCCGGGCTCGTCTTTACCACGAGTACCACGTCCACGTACAACTAAAGCTTTGTTGATCATATCAGCAAGTTGTTTTCTATTTCCACCTTCTTTTGCTTCATTGAATTCTTTGCGCTTTGTAGGATTACCTTCATTGCCCATTGTAGGACCACGCTTTTGATTGATTTCTTTTTGTTGTGGGTTAGTCATTTTCATAATTGTTCTCTTATACGAATTCTGCTGATATAACAGGTGTAATGTACAAATTAGCAGTTGCAGCACTTGCAGCACTAAAATAAATTGTTGCAGTACCTGTCGTTAAACCTGTAGTTTGCAATTGAATAATTTCAGTTGCTTTTGGTTGAATGCAAATGCCTGTACCAGAACTACTACTATTTGCAATAGTTGCAGTAATGCCTGAACTGCTTGGTCCCCAATTCAAGAATGCAATGTTTGCACTATCAACATTGTCTACTTTAATAAACAATGGACCTTGAATTTTACTGAAACTATTGCTAGCATTTGCAGGTGAAATATTACCTGTACCTGGCGTTGCCGCTGCAGTTACAAATATTGTATTACCTACTTTTTGATATGGTGTTGTTGACATATTTGTTTACCTTAAGGTGTTGTAATCACAACTGTGTTAAATGTTGTATATTGTCCAGTATTTGCAGTTGCAGTTGTAAATGTAGAACTGTCAACAGGAGTTGTTAAACCGCTATCTGTATACAATGCAAATGTTGTTGATGTTAATATATTAGCATAATATTCATTTGTACCATTTACACCTGCAGTCAATAATTGATTCATACCAGTTACTGCTGTTGGAGTTGTTGTAGCACCACTTGTTCCACCTGTAACAACGTGACTTGTATCTACTACACCACTAGTTGCTTTGTAAGTAATGTAAGTTGGATATACACCAGTTACGATACCTGTAGCATTGCTTGTTGCTTGGCTAAAAGTTTCATTAGCTACGAATACACCTGTTGTTGAAGCAAATGTAAATCTGTTATTTGGGTGTGTAAACAATATAGGATCACCATTGTTCATAAAAATGGGCAATGTGCTTCTTGCTGGAGCAGTAATGTTTGTAACTGTACCTGCAGTTGGAATTGTTCCACCTACTTTATTGATTGTAATGCTTTGATTACCTAAAACTGCACTAATATATACTGAGCCACCAGCTGCAAATGTACCTGTACCTGCAGTACTTGTAATGATTTCACCACTTAATAATCCAGCAGTTGTTGTCATACCTGTAATAGTAGCAGTCCAAGGTGCACTTAATGTACCTGAACCAGTAACTGTACCAATTGTACCAGTTGCGCTAACGATTTGAGCAGTAACAGGAACTGTAACTACTGCAGGGCTAGCTTTGCTAATACCTTGAATTGGGTTAGCGTATAAATTAGGAATAATATCTGTTCTTAATGTTGTCATTTTGTTTGCCTTTTATTTCTTGTGAAAGCTTTTTAATGTTTCTGCTAAACGTGCACGTTTGCCTTCTACGCCGGGCTTTTTAGCTGCTGCAGCCAATTTCTTAGCTGGAATCTTTTTACCTTCTGGTACATGTAATTCTTTATGTAATGCGCCTGGATGCTCAATTGCTTTACTGATCCATTTGTGAGCTTGTTCCATATGATGTTCTGCTTTTTTCATATGACTATGTGACATTGACTTTTTCATTTTGTGTTCCTTAGATTAATATTGACTGTCAGGACCATAATTAAAAGTATTTGGTGTACTCTTATTAACTTGTTTACCTTTGCTTATGCCACCATAAGCAGGGCCACCTGATTGACCAATACGAATCATGTCAGGATTACCGCTATAGTTTTGACCTTTCTTAGGATCCCAACTACGTGTGCCACCTGGATTGCGTTCTTGCTTACCATAATTTTGGCTATCAATGTTCTTAACAGTTGGGCGCTCATTACCACTTACACCAACACGATCAGGTGCACGTCTAAATGCATCTTTAGTTGCTGGAGGTCCAACTTTAGCAGCTGGATTGTCTTGGTTACCACGAGTTGGTCCACGACCTTTATTAACTAGTTTACCTTCATTCATTGTACCAGTGTGATGGTTTGTTTGAACTGATCTTGTTCTACTATTATGACTATAACCTTCACCACCTTGTCCGTTGAAAGCTAGGCCCTTATCTTCTTGATCTCTACTTGGTTTCATTTTGATTTCCTTTTAGTTTTGTCAGCTTTGATACTTTTGCTGATCTTTTCGCCAGTACGCTTTTTCTTGCCGGCGACTGCATAAGCAATTGCTACGGCCTGCTTTTGGGGCTTTCCAGCTTCCATTTCCTTCTTAACATTCTCACTGAATGCTTTAGGTGATTTTGATTTGTTTAATGGCATAATATTATTTATCTTCTTTGATTCCGGTTATTTTAGCGAGTGCTTCTGCAAACGCTAACTTCTTCATTTCAACATTATCTGTACTGTCGGTAACTTCAACTTTAGCTAATGTACCCATTACTTTATTCAATATCAAATTGTGATACTTCATTGTTAAATGTGTGTCACCAGCACCTCGAGATCGCATAAAATCTTCAACCAACAACTCTTCATAGTTTTGACCATTCGCTTGAATTTTTAATGTTTCTAATAAACCCTCAATTGTAAGTTGTTGCTTAGAGCCAGGCTTTCTACCTGAATTTGGTCTAGCACCACCTCTACTTGGTCGTTTAGGTCCTTTTTCTCTCGTGTGTTTAGTACGATTGATAGGTATCCCAGTAGTACCTTTTGGTCTACCTGCTTTTCTTTTTGTTGGTTCTAAATTCTGTTCCATAATGTTATTTATCTTTTCTTAAAAACGTTAAATATGTGTTTGAAAGGAAATGAAATGCAAAAAGCAAATATAACCGACATCAAACACATCATACAACTATCAGTTGAAAACTCAACTGTTGATAGTTTCTTTACTGTGACTCCTAGTGTATATGAAAAAAACTTAGCATATGCAATACTCAATCAACATTACCATATTGGTGTAGAATTAGTCAAAGTATTGAAAGACGAAAATGATAAGTTACTCGCTTATACTTGGGCTAATACATATCAGATGCCATGGACAACTGATCGTATGGTTAATGTACAAATGGTTGATATTGACTTAAATCTATCTCCACGCACAAGAATTCAAATTATAAAAACTATGATGAAAGAATGGGAAACATTCGCAAACATTGCAAACTGTTCTGTCATTTGTTCACCTACTAGTCGTAAAAATCAAAATGCCTTTCTAAAATTACATGAGAAAAATGGCTACGAAATTCGCGGCTCATTTGCTTTCAAACGTTTGTTCTGAACACGACACAAGCTACTCCTGCCAATTAGTTGATACTCAGATTAGAAAGACACAAAATCATCTGATCCTTGATAGTGTTCACGGTGTCTTAACTCAGTATTGACCTCAACTGCCATGCAAACTTTTTATGTTTGCGTATGCGGTCTTGTGCAAAATTACCAATATCAACATGACCTTCTAAATTAGCAATCATGTTTAATTTTTCATAACTGTTGATCATATGTTCTTGACCTTCTAATACAAACTCGATTAGACTGTCACTACTGTTACCTGTTGTGGTATCTTCTAAATCAGCTAGTTCTAATATTTCATTAATTGTTTCGGGTGCAAATTCGTTTAATGCACGAATCAATTCACCTAAATCATCTTGTATAGCTTCACTGTCTTCATACATTTTTTGTAATAGTTTATGCCATCCATAAAACTCTTTACCCTCAATGTTAAAATGTATTGAATGTATGCGATAACTGTTTACAAAGTTATCACTGTATGTTTCTTTTAATTGTTCTAATGTATTCATTTCTATCCTTATCTAGAATATGGTTGAAAAGGCACTTGTTGTCTACGTTGCAACTCAGCCTGTTCATTTGGATTCAATCCTTGACTATATGTTAATGCGCCTATACCTACGCCTGCTCTACCAATATTGCCTGCGTTTTGCATAACTTTTTGCATTGCAATATCACCTACTGCATGTGCACGTGCTAAACCTTGTTTTGCATATTGCATGCCTTGATCAATAATACTAGGTTGTTTAATTGGTTGTTTTAATGCTGCGTCCCATGTTGGATTAAGCATTGATTCTCCGGCGGCAGGATTAACCGGTGTAGTTGGTGCAACCGGTGCAGACGGTGTCATACCAGGTCTGTTGTTCATTGATTTTAATATTGGATCGACAATAAACTTTTTACCAGCAGCTAATTCTAAACCATGTTGTACTAAAGGATGACCTAAAGCTTGTCCTATCATATTTGCACCTGTTTGTGCACCACCTACCAATGCAGTTCCTATTGTAGGACTTTGATCTTGTTTTTGTTGTGTTTCATTTTGTACATTAGAAACATCTTTACCAAATTGTGAAGTTGCTCTTGCGTTAACTTCACTATCGTGAATTTCATCAGGTACATCTTCGTAAACATGGCTTGTGCCATCACTGAATTGTACTGTTACGTTTCTTGGCATTACCATTTACTCCTTGTTGATTCTTGTACTGAATTTAGTACTTGTACTGTTCTTGGTAAAAGTTTTTTATCAAAATCTTTTAAGTCAGCACTTTCATATGTTTGTTTCAAACCTTTTAATTGACCAGCCATCAATTGTTGATATTTTTTAATAACTTCAGCTAACTGTTGTGGGCTATTTGCTTTGTCAATTTCTCTACGAATTTCTTCACGATCACCTAATGCACTTGCACCACCTGATACTGCTTTAGCAACTTCACTACCTACAATTGACTTAAGTGCATCAAAGTTTGTTGGAGCAGATTGACCTGTATTTTTAGCATAAGATTGTGCAATACTATTAAACAATGGAATATTACCATTATTCAATTCTTTAGCGGCTTTATCTAATGTATCCAAATGATCAACTGCAACGTTCATGCTTTGTACTGCTTGACCTTGTTTACCTGTTGTAAAGTCTTGTCTAGTCTTTTGTGCAATCTTAAACTTGCTTGCATCAAAGTTAGGATTCAATTCACGTACTTTAGACATGATGATAGCATTTTGTCCGCCCATACCAGATCCTGTTAGTGGTGGACTTTCATAATTTGCAATTGCTTCTGCATTCTTTTGAATGACATCACTTATTGTAGGATTACCTGCACCCTTTTGCGGTGTAACTTTCTTTTCAAAATGCCAAGGTTCACCAGGAACTGTATTCACATAACCTGCGGCTTCTAACTTAGCACGATTCTCAGGAGTACGTCCAGATTGAGGAATATCAATTGCATTACCCGTTTCATGTGCACTAGTGCCTGGCTCTGCTGGACGAGGCCCTTTCATTCCACCTTGATACCATTGCGCTAATTGATTTGCTTGATCTTGTGTTGTGCGTGTGCCACCATGAGGGCTTACAGGTATACCATTTGCTTTTGCAAAATCTTCTGCACTGCCAGGAACAACTGGAGCAGTTGCTGGTGTTGTAGTTGATGTTGCAGCTTGTTCATTAGGAGCTTGTGGAGTAGGTACGCCACCTCCATATGTTGTAGTAGGAATGCCCATGATCTGTGCTTTCATACCTTGCGCACGTTGTTCCATTTCATCTTTTGTATACAATGGAGCTAGACCTCTTGCAACATTAGAACGATTTTTTGCTTCATCGTTTTGTAGACTACGTTGGTAAGCTTGTATAGCCATTGTTTCTTGTTGATTCTTACCTGTATGATAACCTTCTGGTGCACCAGCTAATGTTTCACCTGTCTTTTGATTTTTCCAAATCACGTTACCATTCTTAAGTACTGTATGACTGATTGGGTCACCGTTTTTATCAAAGCCCATTGTTTGACTTGTTTGTGCACCAACCATACCTGATCCATTTGCAGATACATGTACTAATTCTTCTGGACTTAATTTCTTACCTGATTCAGCACTAAAGCCTTCTAATGGGGTACCATTAGCAGCCATCTTAACCATATAAGCTTTACCATCAGGACCTAATACAGTTGTATCTTTACCGATACCTAACTTAGCGGCTTCATCTTGTGCTAGATTGTGCATACCTAATGCGCCAAACAATATAGCTTTTACCCAACTACCACCTGTAGTGCGTTCTTTCAATGCACTTGCTAATTCAGTTGGTTGCATAGATTGCATAGATGATATCTTTTGCAATGCTTGTTTTTTATCTCTTTCATTAGCCATTAAATCACCTGCACGTGTAACTGCTTGAGTTTGCATATGTTCTGGAACTGTAGGATTTTTAGCATAATTTAATAGTGCACCGGGATCTTGTTGTATATCTTCATATGCTAATGCATGTTCTGGAACTAGTCCAGCTGGTGGATTAGAAACGTTTTGCGCTTCTTGATTCATATACTCAGCGCTGCCAGGTTGTGGTTGTTCTTGTTGTGTTGGTTGTTGAGCTGGAGGCTGAGTTGCTTGTTGAGGTTGACTTTGATCAACGGGTGGTTGCGTTTGTGCGGCTACTTGTTGTTGAGGAGCTTCAGGTGGATTTGTAGGAGCAACTGGTGCAACAGTTTGTTGAGCTTGAGGTTGAGGTTGAGGTTGTTGTACTGTAGCTTGCTTCATACTAGGATCCATAGTCGTTAAATTTTGACTATTGATATAATCTTGCAATACTGCAGGATCTTGAGGACCTTGTGTGAATGGTAAACTATTTTCTTGTGATTGTTGTAATTGTTGATCTGTATACATATTATAGTCCTAAACCACTTAGTACGTTAGCAATATTAAAGCTAGAACTATTATTAGAACTACCTTGTGTACCACTGAAGTTAGGTTGTGTAT
>Ga0208744_1000617_pt1 | contig 12228 bp, 13 predicted proteins | sample CryBogCBH24Aug09_FD_184620 | JGI IMG/M metagenome (GOLD analysis project Ga0208744, IMG submission 184620) | Freshwater microbial communities from Crystal Bog, Wisconsin, USA - CBH24Aug09 (SPAdes) (version 2) | ecosystem: Environmental > Aquatic > Freshwater > Lake | place: Crystal Bog...
CTGATAAATTAGATAAATCTATAAGCAAATTAGATAAATCAGTTCAATCTAATACTAAAACTATGAGTGGTATGAAAACCGCTTTAAATGATTTAGTTCCAGGATTTGGTGCTGCTGCTAATGGAGCAATTTCATTAGGTGAAGAGTTATGGTCATTAGCAGCTAATCCCATTGTAGCTACATTTATGGTTATAGTAGCTGCTTGTGAATTAATTTTCAAAGCATTTACTGATAATGTAGGAGCATCTGATAAATTAGCTCAAGTATGGAGCGGTATTCAAATAGTTTTAGTTAATTTAAAAGAAGCAATATATGCCGCAGTAAGAGGATTTATTGATGCCCAAGAAGCAGTAGCTAAGTTTTGGTCTGGAGATTGGAAAGGTGCTGGTGAAAAGATGAAAGAAGCTTTTACTGAAGGTAAAGAAGCTGTTGATAAAACAACAGCAGCATTTAATGGAAGTGCTAAGGCTATGGAAGGAATAACTGCTGCTCAACAAGAAAACGATAGAGCTAAAGCAGTATTTGTTAATACAGAAAAGGATTTACAAGCTAAATTAGCTAAGAGTAGAGAGATTTTAATGGATACAACTGCTTCAATTCAAGATAAACAGAAAGCATTAAAAGAAAGTCAATCATTAGAAAATCAAATAGCTGGTGAAAAAACAAAATACGCTCAAAAAGATTTTGATTTACAAAAACAAAGATTACAATTATTAGGTATTGAAGCAAAAACTCAAGATGATATTAATAAATTAATTCAAACTCATATGATTAATGGTAAACAATTATCAGATGATCAATATAATGCATTACTTAAATTAAATACTTTAAATGGAGTTGTTATTGATACAACTACTGAACAAGCTAATATAGATTTAAAAATTAATAAACAAAAGAAGAAATTACAAGCAGAAGAACAATCAGATGCTAAGAAAGCTGTTGAAGAAGCTAAGAAAAGAAAAGAAGCAAGAAAAAAAGCATTAGAAGAAGAATTAAAAGAAATTAAAAATAAAGATGAAATAACTGTTCTTAGTGCCAAAGAAGGTAGTGAAGAAGAATTAAAAGCTAAGAAAAAAGAATTAGATGATGAGAAAGCATATTATGATAAGCATTGGAAAGAACTAGGAATGTCTAAGGTTGATTATGAATTAAAGATTGCTGAAATTAATAAGAAGAAAGAAAAAGATCAAGAAACATTTAGAAAAAAGAAAGAAAAAGATGATTTAACTGATATAAAAGCTACAGATGAATTAGCAATAATAAATGCTAAGAATGATGATGAAAGATTGGCGGCTAAATTAAAGAAATTAGAGGATGAAAAGAAAGAGGAGTTAACAAATGAAAATCTTACTGCGGCTCAAAAATTATTAATAGAAGCAAATTATGAAAAAGATAAGAAGAAAATTATTGAAGATGATACTAAACAAGAAACGAATTATTAAAGAAGAAAGATGAAGATAATATAAAAACTATTAAAGATCAAGAAGATGTTCTTAAAAAAGAAGTTGGAAATTCAATTGATAAAACAAATAAATTAAAACAATTAGCACAAGATGAACACGACGCTAAATTAAAATTATTACAAGATGAATATAAAGCTACATTAGCAATAATGACGGCAAAAGGTGAAGATACATCTGCTTTAACTGCTAAATATAATGCTGATCAATTAGCTAATGATGCTGATACAGCTGATAAAAAAAGAAATATAGATAAATCATATACAGATTTCAAAATATCAGAAATGAAATCAGTTGGCGATGCTGCTTCTGCTTTAACAGATTTATTAGGTAAAAATACAGAAGCAGGAAAAGCAATAGCAATAGCACAAGCTACTATGGATACTTATGGAGCAGCTAATAAAGCATTAAATGATAAATATGCACCTGGTGTCCCAGGTGTAGTTATGAAAGTTGCCGCAGTGACACAAGCAATAGCAATGGGATTAGCTAATGTTAAAAAAATATCTGAAACTAAAACACCAGGTGGTAGTTCAGGGGGTGGATCATCTACCACACCAAGTATAACTCAATTCGCAGCTCCACAAATGTTCGGATTAGGTGGACAAAAAATAACTAATCCAAAAGATTATGCTAATCAAAGAACTTACGTTTTAGAATCGGATATTTCAGCATCACAAAATAGAGTTAAGACAATCGAACATTCTAGTATTTTAGGTGGATAAAAATATATAAAAACAACAACAAAATATATATAGTAATATGGCAAAAAGAAAGTTTTATGATCCAGATAGAGGTCCAGATTTATATGAAATAACAATTGGAGATGATGGTATGACTGGAATACGTTTAGTATCACTTGTAATTGATCCTGCGATAGAAGAAAAAGGTATGTTCTTTTCAAAAGAAGAAATAGAAGATTATCAATTTAAATCAATTGAATATAAACAAATGGTGGTGGGACCAGCAATGATCCCTAAGAAAAAGATATTAAGAAAGGATGATAATGGAGATCCTTATTTTGTATTCTTTTCAGAAGAAACAATATGTAAATTAGTTGATAAGTTTAATTCAGAAAATAATAACAAATCTATTAATATAGATCATACTAACGAAATGGTTGATGGATTTATTCAACAATCTTGGATAGTAGCAGATCCTGTATACGATAAATCAAAATATTATGGATATAATTTACCCAAAGGATCTTGGTTTATTGAATGTAAAATAAATGATCCTAAGTTCTTTAAGGATAAAGTTATTAATGAAAATAGATTTTCTTTTAGTATAGAGGGGTTATTAGGTCAAACCAAAGTAGAACATTCAAAACAAGAAGATTTTTCATCATTAATTGATAAATTAAGTGATGAAGAGTTATTAAAAATAATTAATTCTTTAAATTAAAAAATAATTCTTAAAAAAATTATAAAAATCACTATAAAATATATATAGGGATAAGTAAAACAATTTTACAATATGAAAAAAAATGAAGCGTTAAATAACATAAGAGAATCATTAAAGAATTTATTGAAATTTTCAAAAGAAATCAGTAAATTCGGAACAATGGACTTGAGTGATGGAACAAAAATAACAACTACATCAGAAGATTTAGAAGTAGGATCTGAAGTTTATGCTTTAGATGATATGGGAAATCAAACTCCTTTAAGTGATGGTGAATATACATTAAATGATGGTAGAACTTTCACATTAAAAGGTAATTTAATCGAAACAATTAGTGGAGATGATGGTAATGATGATCCAGATTCAGCAGAAACACCAACAGATGTAGAACAAAAGAAAATGGATAGTAATTTACCTGAAGGACAAGATAAAGGAACAGGAGATGAACCTTCAAGTGATGTTAATTCAAGATTAGAAAACCTTGAAAAAGCTCTTGAAGATATTAAAGCTCTTTTAGATGGTTTAACTCAAGCACAAAATGGTGTAAATGAACAAATGATGTCTAAAATTGAAATGTTCGCAAAAGAACCAGGTGCTAAACCAATTAAATCAGTAAAAAAAGAAACTTTTTCTTATGAAAAGAAAAATGAAAAAGTAGAAAAATTAGATGAACTATTTGATTTTGTTAAAAAGTTTAATAAAGACGGCAAAAACAACACAAATGGTATAGGAACAATGAACTTCACAAAGTTAAAATAAAAAAAATAAAATAACAAATGGCAAATTACGTTAATAACTCAACAATAGTATCAGCACTAACAGCATATGTAGATCAGTTAGGTTTTAATAAAATCTTAACAGAATCTGTATTCAGTGCAAGAACTGCTAAAATCGCTACTATTCAAACAGGCGTTAAAGGAACACAAGCAATTAACTTAATCACATCTCAACCAGTTTTCCAAGCTGCACAATGTGGTTTAATTTCAGGATCAGGTTCAGTGACCTTATCACAACAAAACATTACAGTAGCTGATATAATGGTATATGAAAATATATGTTATTACGGTGCTAATACATTATCTAAAATGTATACAGGTATGTTAATGAAAGAAGGTATCAGACAAGAAGATATCACCCCAGATATTTTCGCAAAAGCTTATATCGCGGATAAAGCAAATAAAATTATGGACTATAATGAAAAATCATTATGGTTAGGTTCAACAGGAACACCATATAACTCAGCTTATACATTATCAAATGGTTTCTTATATAACTTATATCAAACTTCAGCATCAGCTTCTATTATCATAGGTGCTACTGCTTACGCAGGTGCTTTAACTAAATCAACAACTGCTCCAATTCCTTCAGCAGGATCAGCAATTGATGTTATCAATCAATTAACAGCTTTAATTCCAGAAGCAATCGCAGATAAACCTACATATTGCTTTATGAACTTAACAAATTATAGAACATTAGTTAATGATCTAGTATCAGTAAATAACTATCATATTGATTTAATCAGTGAAGATCATTTACAAAAATGGGAATTCCAATATCCTTACTACCCAACAATGACAATTGTTGCTACATCAGGTTTAACTGGTAGAAATGATATAGTAATCACTTATGCTGAAAATATGTTTATCGGTGTTGATAGTGAATCAGATGACGAAAACTTCCACGTTTGGGAATCAGCTGACTTAAACTCAGTTAATTTTAGAGCAATGTGGAGATTAGGAACTGCAATTGCTTATCCACAATATGTAGTTGTTAAAAATGCATAATTCAATAAATAATTAGAGGGTGATTATAATAATCACCCTCTAAAATAAAATTAAAAAATAAAATGGCAAATACATTATTAAATATTTATACTATACCTCAAAGAGTACCAGCAGGTATTCAGGCAGTATATATCGCACCTTATAACCAAGGTGGAACATATTCTTATCCTGGTAGTTCTATATCTCCTTTTGTTTTAGATGGTACAAGTACAATAGCATCACCTTCAACATTTACATATGCTGGTGTAGGATTTACAAGTTCAGGATTTGGATCAGTAGTAGGAACAATAGGAACAACTCCTTTATTCACTAAATTCGAACAAAGATTAGAACAAGGATCTTATTTAGAATCAGGTGTTTATGGAGAAAATGGTTCTTATGGAGTATCACAAAAATTAGAGATAACTTTAGAAGGTTATGACCAAAATACTAAAAACAATATCGCCGTTCTTAATAAAGGATCTTGGAGAGCAATTGTTTTAGATCAAAACGGAAATTATATTTTAATGGGTTATCAAAATCCAGTATTAATCACTACCTCAGATGGTGGTTTAGGAAAAGCTTATGGAGATGGAGTTAAAACAACTCTTACTTTTGAAGTAAAAGAAATTAATCCAGCACCAACAGTTAATTATCAAGTAGCAGTAGGATTACAATTAAGTTAATTAAATTAAAAAGATAGAAAAAGAAAAAAAGAGATCCATAAGTGATCTCTTTTTTGTTTTTAATATAAAAACTAAATCAAAATATATATAGTATTAACAAAAAACAAATTAATAAATGAGTTTAATAAATTATAATTATCCATTAAGACAAGCAGCAGGCGTTTTAACCACTTATTTAGCAAGTGTTGATGGAACATTTTCAATAACACCTTCAATAAGTATGACAGGTCTAAGTATAGGATATATAGATCCATATACAGGTGATATTGGTAGTAGTGATTTATATACACAGGGAACATATATATTAGATATACAAACATTATCAAGAAATGATGATATTTATTTTGATACTGATAGTTCAATTATATATAATTTACCAAGTTGGATATCAGGTTCTATACAAGTGGTAATTGGACCTACACCAAGTATAAATGGTTATCAAAGTATAAGTGCAAGTATAATAAATATATCTAATAATGTAGGATTAACAAATCTTAATTTTTATTTATCATTAAGTGAAACTTCCATACCAAGTATTCAATATGGTGATGGTGATGGTGTATATTTATTATTTAATACGAAACAAGGAACTACATATCAAATAAATAAATATAGTAAAAACTTCTATCAATTTAATCAAAGATTAGAACAATCTTCTTATTTAGAAACAGATATTTATGGTGAGAATGGTTCTTATGGAGTAAATCAAAAATTAGAAATAACTTTAGAAGGTTATGACCAAAAAACAAAAAATATAATATCAGTATTAAATAAAAGTAGATTAAGAGCGATTATAGAAGATCAATCAGGTAATTTTTATTTAATAGGTTATCAAAATTATATTACATCAACAACATCTGATGGTGGTTTAGGAAAAACTTATGGAGATGGGGTTAAAACAACTCTTACTTTTGAAGGTAAAGAATCAGTTAAAGCAATAAGTTTAGATAATTCTATTCTATATAGTGGTATTTTGATTTATTAAAAATAATATATACAATAATGTTAATAGTTAATAATAATGGAACATCAAATGTAATAGTGACATTATATGAAAAATGTAATAATTTAGTAAATCCATATTTTTTATGGTCTGTTACAAGAAAAGGTTCAAATGATAATATATTATGGACTAATGATGATACATCTATCAGTCCTTATTATTGGAATCGATTTGAAATAACAATTGCTACTAATAGTGTTGGATTAACACAAGGAATAATACCTTTATTTGAAGGTGAATGGATATATAATGTTTATGAAATGGAAAATCAATATGATCTTAATATAAATAATGCTATTGGTTTAGTAGAAACAGGGATTATGATAGTAGGAACAACATATTCAACAATTCCTGTTTATACTCAAAATGATAATCAAACTATACCAGTTTATCGTGGTATTTAAAATAAATAATAAATAATGGCAGTAGTATACAGACATATAAGATTAGATAAAAACGAACCATTCTATATTGGAATTGGTAAAGAAGAAAAAAGAGCTTATATTAAAGATGGTAGAAACAATTTATGGAATAAAATAGTTAAAAAAACAGATTATGAAGTAGAGATTTTATTTGATGATTTAACATATGATGAAGCAAAAGAAAAAGAAATTGAGTTTATTAAACTTTATGGTAGAATAGATTTAGGCACAGGAACACTTGCTAATTTAACAGATGGTGGAGATGGTGTGCTTGGTTGGATACCGAAAGAAGAAACATTAAAGAAAAAAAGTGATTCAATGAAAGGTAGATTTGATGGTGATAATAATCCTTTTTATGGTAAAAATCATAAAGAATCAACAATAGAGTTATTAAAACAATATCATAAAGATAAAACACTAACAGAGGAACACAAAGATAGTATAAAAAAATCTATGAAGGAAATTAATAAAATGATAATTAAATGTCCTCATTGTGGGAAAGAAGGGGGGACAGGTGGAATGAAAAGATTCCACTTTGAAAATTGTAAAAATAAATAACAAATATGAAAGATAATATCATTAAAATATCTAATGAAAAGTTTACAAAAGTAGAAGAGTTTAGTAAGATTCAAATCCCTCAATATGCGGAAAAAGAAAACAAACAAAAAGGATGGATTGAAAGTGGTAAAGATAATAAATATCCATTTTATCTAAAATCTTTATTAGATAAATCACCAATACACAGCGGAATTGTTAAGAAAAAATCACAATTAATAGGTGGTAGAGGATTTATTACTACTAATTTAGGATTAGATGCTATATATTTCTTAAAAAATAGTAGAAATTCTATGGATCTTGATGAAATATCAAGTTCAATAGCGTATGATTTCGAAATATATGGAGCATTTGCTTTAAATATAATATGGTCAAAAGATAGAGAGACTATATCAGAAATAAATTATATAGATGTATCAAAATTAAGAGTTGCTATACCCGATGAAGAAGATCCTGAAGTTGAAGCATATTGGATTAGTGATGGATGGGAGAATACTAAAAAATATCCACCAGTAAAATATGATGGATTTTCAACAATTAATAGAAAATCAGCATCTCAAATATGGTATGTAAAAGATCATAGAGCAGGAACTGAATGGTATGGTCTTCCTGAATATATTTCAGGAATATTCTGGATGGAAATGCAAATACAAATAAGTCAATTTCATTTAGCTAATTTATCAAATGGATTTCATCCAAGTTTTATGATAAATTGGCCAGTAAGTGGTAATTTTTCTGATGAAGAAATGGATGTTTTAATTTCAAGATTAAAAAGACAATTCCAAGGTTCAGTTAATGCTGGTGAAGTTTTCATAACTGTTACAGATCCTGCTAATGCCCCTACAATGACCCCAATTGAAGCTAATACAAGTGATGAAAGATTTGTTAATTTACAAAATTTAATAGAAAGATCTATATTACAAAGTCATAGAGTTAATAATCCAGAATTATTTGGTTTACCACAAGAAGGTAAATTAGGTAATTCATCAAAAGGAGAAAGAATGGAATCAATGCAAGAATTCGAAATTGATTATATTATACCTAAACAACAAATAATAGAAAAAGTATTTAATAAATTAGCAAGAATAAATGGTATCAAAGATAAATTATTCTTATCTAAATATACAGATCAATATAAAAAAGTTGGTAGTGATAGCGCAACAGAAGTGTTATCTATAATTTCTAATGGGGATATAACTCCTAAACAAAAATATACTTTATTAATTTCATTAAATTATACTCATCAATTAGCTTCAGATTTATCTGCTTATTATGATGGTAATAACTTAAAAGAAAAAGGTATTCAACCTCAATCAGGAACTCAATCAGGAAATCAACCGCAAAAACATCATTTCATAGAACAAAATAAAAGATTTGAAGAAATACATAATAAATATAAATCAAAATGCACTTGTAAATCAGAAAAGTTTGATGAAGTAGATGGTGAAGACGGTGATGTCGAGCTCCATCCTAATTGTAGATGCCGTATAGAAAATGGTGTATATATTGTAGAAGAAGATGCTTGCGATGCTTGTATAGAAGCAGCACAAGATTTTAATATGTAAAATAAAAATAAATAAAATAAAATGGCAGGAATACAATGCTATATAGTAGATAGCTCATATATAAAAACAAATTTAAGTATGTATGTTGATAGTAATATAGATGATAATTTAATTAATAATGCTATATTATTAGCAGAAGATATAAATATACAATCTTTATTAGGATATAATTGTTATTATTATATTGTAAATAATTTAATATCAGACCCAACAGGTAATTCTTTACCAACTGCTTATCAATATTTAATACAAAATTATTTACAAAAAGATATTGCTCTATGGGCAATATATAATGCTTATCCTAATTTATGGGCAAAAGCAACTAATAAATCAATAGTTCAAAAGAAAGGTGATGATAGTGAAACAGTTAGTATTAGCACATTTAAAATGTTAAGAGATGAAATAAAAGCTAATGCTCAATACTACGATAGCCGAGTAATAGAATATATTCAAAATAATACAGGTTCATTTCCTGAATATTTCACAACAATCGGAGTTCAAAGAATAACACCAAAAGCCTGTGCTTATTCAGGTGGTATATATTTAAATAATCAAGGTGGATCTTGGACCAGATTAGACATACAAAATGCCCCATTAAATGGTAAAGGAACAACTCTTGGTGGTTGGAGTTAATTAAAAAAATTATTAAAATGAAAGGAAACAACAATTTATTATTTGCTTTGATAGGAAGTATAACAGGATTATCAAATTATATGATAAACTTTTTCCACTTTTTAGATGGAACAACATTTTTTCCTAAATTAATTTCATCTATGATTTTAGCATTTTTATGTGGTATCACAGGTTATTTAGGAAAAACACTTGTTGAAAACATCTTTAAGAAATAAAAAAAGACCCAATATAGAAATATCAGGTCTAACATAAAAAAAATTATTAAAATGCCAAACAACTTAGAACAAGTTATTTATTATTATATAATAAAAAAACAAAAAGTTTATTAAAATTAAAAATATATTTTTAATAACCCACATTAGTCCATAGAACTTAAACTTCGGGGGCTGATGTGGGTTTTTTGCTTGGGGCAAAACCCACGCCCGAGTAAATGATTTTTTTGGTGAAGTAAAAAGCAAGTCAAGGAAATAATAATAAATAATAAATATAATTAATATAATAATAAATATAATATAAGTATAGTATATAATATAATAATAAATAAAATAATATAATATATCATTATTACTGTTCCGCACTTTTTAGAAATCACTAATAAAACTTTTTTATGAATAAAATAAAAAAAAATGACACCCTTTTTCCTCACTTTTGAGGATTTTTTATTTTAGTAAAACGAAAAAAGTCAGTAAAATCAACAAAACTTATTAAAAAATAATTATATAAAAATATAAAAAATGCGGTAAAATAGTAAAAGGGAGCAACCACTTTTTTATATATACTGTATAAAAAATAAAAAAATAAAATGGAAATAACATTACCAAAACAAGTAAAAGAATTAATAAACAATTCAGGATTTAATAAAACAAAAAAAGTAAATATATTAAAAATATATGCTGCCTTATGGGGCAAAGAAGGATTTAGAAGACAGATTTGGTTATTTTCCAATCGCATCTACATATTTAAGAGCAGTAAATGAAAGATATATTGATATAATAAGATTTTTTATTGATAATAAAATAATTGAACCATATACCGTATCAAAACAAGATGAAAATAATGTATTTAATACAAGATTAGTAAAAACATATGATACTACAAGACATAAATGTTGTAAATATAGATTTTTAATAGACACAACCGAAGGTGAAATAGTAGATGTAGATATGATTTCTAATATAAAAACAAAATGGTATGATATATTAAAGAATTCTTTGTTAGAAACAAAACATTTATGGGATGAATGGGATGAAAAAGAAATTAATATATCAAGATGTAATTATGGTAGAAGAGTTCATCATTCAGCGATAAGAGAATATAAGACATCATATAGAGGTTTTTATACAATTGATGCTGCTTGTTCCCAACCAAGATTATTATATAATGAATTAAAGAATATGGGTATAGTAGATACAACATATAATGAGATTTTTGAGAGTGGAAAAGACTTCTATAATGAATTAATGGATATATTTAATCTAAAAGAAAGAAAAGATGCGAAAGAATTGTTTTTATTTTGGTTAAATGGTAATGGATATGTGCCTAAAATGGGAATAACAAATGTATTTCCAGTAGTATCAGCATTCTTAAAGAGTTTGAAGAAGAATAACTATAAAGATAGCGGATCATTTTTACAAAGAGTAGAAAGTAAGATATGGATTGATGATTTATTAGAAAATATACCAGTAGAGTTTGCTATACCAATTCACGATTCATTTATTGTAAAAGAAAATGATGTAGATTTAGTATTAGAGTATTGTAAAAGTAAGTATAGTGATATAATTTTTAAGAAAGAAAAAATAAAATAAACGATTTTATTAATTTTTTATATAAAAGTATAAAAAATTAATAAAATTATGATAACACAACAATTACAAAAAGGTATAGAAAGTTTAGAACAAGATTTCTATGATGAATTACAATTAAATAACGAACAAATAATTCAAGATAGAGTAGAAGAAATTGAAGAATATTTATATTATCAAGAATTAGAGGAACAATATAATTATGAATTAGAATATGAAATATATTTAATTGAAGAAGAATTAAGTGAATTTTACAACTTTATTGATACATCTTACCCAAAATAAATAAATTGATTTGAATTAAAACCACGCCCCAAAGCGTGGTTTTTTTAATTATGGAAAAAAATGGCTTTTAGAATATAATATATAAAAGAAACAATAAATATATTATGTGTCAAGAAAAGTTTCATAATGCCAGTAAAAAAGAAAGAGAATTATTAACAAAAATAATTCCTTTATTAATGAAAAATAGATCATATGATTATACATTAACACCAATAGAAGGATTTGATAAATATGATGGTATATTAATGTATAATGGTAAAATGATTTTATTAGAAGTAAAAATAAGAGAGAAGCATTATGACCAACTTTATTTGGAAAAAATTAAATATGATGATTTAATGAAAATTAAAAAAGAAGGTAAATATGATGCTATTTATTATATTAATGAAACACCACAAGGGATTTATATGGCAAGGATAGATGATAAACAATTTAATCATATACAATATGTAATGTGTCCCGTGGCAACTATGGATAAAAGTAAAGGAAAAGTAAGAAAAGCGGTGTATGAATTAGATGTGGAAAAAGATTTTAAGAAAATAGGTATCAAAAAACCAATTTAGAAATATAATATATATAATTATGAATAGAATAGAATTGTTAGAAAGGTTTTTATACTTTATTGAGTATGAAATTTATCTTGATATAAATAA
>Ga0208744_1000619_pt1 | contig 12212 bp, 16 predicted proteins | sample CryBogCBH24Aug09_FD_184620 | JGI IMG/M metagenome (GOLD analysis project Ga0208744, IMG submission 184620) | Freshwater microbial communities from Crystal Bog, Wisconsin, USA - CBH24Aug09 (SPAdes) (version 2) | ecosystem: Environmental > Aquatic > Freshwater > Lake | place: Crystal Bog...
CTCGGTGGGGAGTGGGGGGCGGGAATCGAACTCGGAGCCTACTGTGATGTCATGATCATCAAGTGACGCCTTATCCAACTCGGCCACCCATTCCCTTATTGCACACTCTTAATTTGTCTAAATAAATTTGAACACATTATTCATCTTATTAACCATTTTGGTTATTTCTAAAGGATTTTTTACCAGCAAATTAACAAGCAGTTCAATTATAATTAAAGAAATGCTTAGTAAATTAAATTTGAATGTTGATTTTTTACTAGCGGTGGCGTTTGAAAGCTCGTAACTGCTACCGTCGTCTGAACCGTGGTGAGAAAAGACTTGGCATCTTTCAATTTGTTTATCAACAAGTCATCGGCCAGCTGATTCTCGGTCCTTTCCCATGTTTGTCTCTTTTCAGTCATTCATTAACTCATTTCTTGCACTCAAAGCTTGAAATGGAAGATTCTATTACACCCAACAAGTTCTATCACCCGTAAAGGAGGTCTGGGGCACAGTGAGACAATTTCACCATCTCTCAAGTTCAGCAATCTGACAAGAAGTTGGCTCAGTTAGAGAATGCTGTCGACATTAAAGTTGAAAACTTTAGCATATCAGCCAAAGGAAAAAGTTTATTTTCTAATGCTAGCCTCCTCATTGCTCAGGGCAGAAGATATGGCCTTGTTGGACCTAATGGGTAGGTCATTTATTTATGAGTCTTCCTTTGCCATAATTAACCGATGTTTGTTTTACAGTCATGGAAAAACGACCCTGTTGCGTCGTATCGTTTCCAGAGCTCTACAGATTCCACCTTCTATTGATGTTTTATTATGTGAGCAAGAAGTAGTTGCAGATGACACTCCTGCAGTACAAGCTATTCTGAAGGCCGACATCAAAAGAACAACATTACTTGAAGAAGCTGAAAAGCTTGAAAAAGAACCACGGAAGGGAAATCTTAAGGTACTGTATTCATTAAATAATTCATTATTACAGTTTTTCTAACCCACATTTAATCTTTTTATAGGTCACTGAACGATTAAATCAAGTGTATGAAGAATTAAGGGCCATTGGTGCTGATGCAGCTGAACCCAAAGCTCGCCGTATTTTAGCAGGTCTTGGGTTCACTGCTGAGATGCAGAATAGGCCCACCAAAAACTTCAGTGGTGGTTGGCGAATGCGCGTCTCCCTTGGCCGAGCACTATATTTGGAGCCTACTCTTCTCATGTTGGATGAACCTACCAATCATTTGGATTTGAATGCTGTTATTTGGTTGGACAATTATCTTCAAGGTAATAGTCGATTAACTGTCGTGCAACAAGGCCATCAGTAATTCATAATTCGTTTTTTTTCGAACAGGTTGGAAGAAAACGTTGCTCATCGTTTCTCACGACCAGTCTTTCTTAGATAATGTCTGTACAGATATTATTCACTTGGACATGGAAAAACTCTTCTACTATAAAGGAAACTATTCCATGTTTAAGAAGATGCACTTGCAGAAACGTAAGGAGCAAATCAAAGATTATGAAAAACAAGAGAAGAGGCTGAAGGAACTGAAATCCCAGGGTCAGTCGAAAAAGGCCGCCGAAAAGAAACAGAAAGAGGCTTTAACGAAAAAGCAAGAGAAAAATAGAGCCAAGCTACAGAAGAATGAAGATGACTCAACTGGCCCAGTAGAGCTGATGCAGAGACCTAGGGAATATGTTGTCAAATTTCGTTTCCCTGAACCTCCGCCATTGCAGCCTCCTGTTTTGGGAATTCATAACGTCACTTTTGGCTATGATGCACATCGGCCAATGTCTGTCAATCTGCCGATGCCGAACGATCCGCGAGCTCCTCCCTGGAATCCCGTCTTATTGAGACCAACCAACACTTTGAATTCCTTCGCGAATGTTCGGAATGGGTCCAATCCCAGTTGGCAAGTTTTCGCATTTACTTTTATTTATAAATAAGCAATTTAATCTAAAATTTCGATTTGATTTCATTACAAAAACCAAACAGACGCAAGTGGAGAAAGCCTCGTATGGTACTGATTTGTCCAGTGTTGAAACCGAACTGGATTTACATTTGAAGATACACCAATCTATTGATGAATTTCAAGGAAATCTAGAAAAATGCGTATCGAATAAGGTAAGGGCGAAATCTTCGTTTTTTTATTTTAATTTTCTCCAACTAATATTTTTTCTTATTTTTTTAAAAGAATAAATTTCAAGGTGAGGAGTCGCCCATTTACATGCATTACTTGGCGATTCTCGAACAATCCTATAGCGAGCTAGCAATGGCCAGCAAAAAACGATTGGCGGACTTGCAGAGCTTACAAGAATTTATCCAGTCCGTTATAACGGAGCTTACCTGGCTCAGCGAGAAGGAGGAGATTGAAATTTCTCGCGACTGGTCCTCAAAGTTGCTCAACCTTATTGAAATCCAAAGCTATTATGAGGTAAGTTTATCCTTTATTTGTACTCCTGCTCCTCGTTACTACCCTAAACATACGAAATACTACTATGATTTACTAATTAAATTTTAATTGGTGTGAAAATCCAATAGGAACTGATGAGCGATTTGGAAAAGCGCGAAATTCAAGTGAGCGCAGTTCAGGGTCGAGGCGAAGCCCTTGTGAAACATCATCCAGCCTTTGAGTGTGTTGAAACCTTCATGATGACCTTGTCGTCCAAATGGAAATGGCTTCTGCAGTTGACACTTTGCCTGGAAACTCATCTGCGCCATGCGACTTTCTCCGACAATTTCTTCACTGAGGTCCGAAAATGCGAAGAGTGGTGCATTAAGTACGTTTCTTCTAACTGTCTTATGTTAAATGCTTTATGTTAAATTTCCCCTCGCAGACAGGATCAGCTGCTGAATAGCACCTACAGCCAGAGTGGTTTTACGTTGGACGAAGGTGAACAACTCTTGAAAGAAATGCAGGACCTTCGAGATGACTTGAGCCATTACAGCAAAGTTGTTGAGGCACTTTGTGAGAGCAGCCTGGAAATTGTTCCACTTAAACAGAGAGGATCGCCGTTGCAAAATCCTGTCGCTGCTAAATGCATTTGCATCTACAAACAAGATGAGGTGCGTCACTCTCATCATTTGCTTTTCCGTTATTTTAATTCAATTTTCACTTAATTGGTTATTTCTTTGCTTAGGTCAATATCGGCAAGGACGAAAAGTTTGATTTGGTCGATAATATTTCGGCAATGACATGGAAGGTCATCACGAGCAATGGACTCGAATATAAAGTGCCCAGTGTGTGTCTCCTCATTCCGCCACCAGATAACGAAGCGATTGAAGCTGCCGAACGTCTCAAACGCCAATACTATCAGTGTGAAGCCCTTTGGATCAGGAAGCAAATGCGAATGAGTCAAAACATGATTTTTGCCACCATCAAAGTAGTCAAGAGCTGGGATGCTCCTCAATTTATGTCCGTGGGCAAACATCAACGCGACGCCATCCTGAAAGCTCTTAATGAAGACACCGAAAAGCTTTTGCAACAAGGAGATCCTAGTGACCCACAATTGAGATGCCTTCAGCGGAAGATCGAAGAAGTCAACCAACTTTTTTGTGACTTCGAGAGGCGTGAAGCTACGTGCAACCGGCCGGAATTGAGCCAATTGGCCATCGACGATCAGTTGGCGACTTTGCAGATGAAACTGGAAGAATTTGAGATGACGCTGACTAGCATGATCATAAGTCCTTTGCCCCGAGACTTGGATCAACTTGAACAATTCGTCGTCAACCACAGGCAGTTCGAGACGGAATTACAATCGCTTCAACTCGAACTCGAGTCGATGAAGGAGATCGTGGAAGCCTGTCCGTGCAAAACACCGCAAATGCAAACAAAGTATTGCTTAAATCTTTTTAATTAATTTTATTTAGTGATGAAAGTAATTTTTTATTTTTTTCTGGAATCAAAGAATAGACAGTTGCAACAGCCAATGGAAGAAGATCTGGGAATATTCGAATTTGTACGTCGAGCGCCTTAAAGGAAGCGAAATTGTCTTGAATGGTCTGGAAGTGATGATCAAGTTCGTGTCCTGTTTGGAGACTCAATTGATCTCTAAGAATAAGCACTGTGCAAAGTTCATGATGACTTAATCGACATGCAGTCGAATATCCAGATTCAACAGGATGCTGTCGACCAACTGGCCGAGGAAGCTTCCCTTGTTCGCCAACTAGTGATCAGATCGCGAAATTCAGTCAACACAACCATCCGCAAACATCCGGATGTCGACCGGTTGGATGCAGAAATAAAAGCGGTTCTCACTCGCTTGGACAACATTCGCGCTCAAGTTGTCGAACGGTAAAACGCCACTTTTTATCATAATGTTGACAAGTTCCGGAATAATTTATTGCTTTTTCATTTTACTAAAAAAATTGTTAAATATTTTAGTTTCAAAGTGATTTTAAAATAAGTAAAATCTAATTGCTTTTTTTGTTGTTGTTGTGATTCAACAGGCTACAGATTTGCGTGTCGACTATTGAACATCAGGAATCCTCTGCCAAGTTGCAGGTCAATCATCTTATTGCCGACGCCGCGAACGATGCTTCCAGTAAGGTAGAGCCAATCACGAATGGGGTCAAGACCAAGTCATCGCTGGTATTAAAAGATTCATTTTTAGACTTCTTGTTATTTTTCGCGAGGATTATTTCAATAACTGATGTAAACAACCCACAATATTTAAAAATTCGAATTTTTATTATTGTTTCTGTTGGCAGTCCATACCTTCGGTAATAGATTCGGATCAGGATAACGCCAGTCACGGCCACTCTGAAGAGCAACCTGAAATCGAACACGTTCGAGAGTTGGCGCCATGTTCGGATGTGGACGAGCGGATGAACGCTCTTAAGAAAGCTATGGCTATAGTAAAGGAGTTTCAAGACAAATTCTTTCCCATCGCTAACTGGTTGGATGAAATGGAAAGTAGAATCAAAGATATGGAAGTTGTTGCCACCGATGAAGAGAGGATCCAAAAGAGCATCGAAGAACACAGTGTCCTTCACGACGACATTCTCGGAAGAAGACTGGATTTCGATAGCCTGGCGAATAATTTCACCGATTTGATGTCACTAGTCACAGAAGAAGAGGCGAACGTCTTGGCAGACCGTCTGGCAGAACTAACTGACCGTTATGGTGCCTTGGTGGAGAATTCGGAGACTCTAGGGCGGTTGCTGGGCGATGCCAAGAATGGTTTGAGACACCTGGTTCTATCGTATGAAGATTTACTGACCAGGATGGAAAGTATGGAAACCAAGTTGAAGGACTACAGCCTGTCAGTTCACGTCGAAAAATTACAAGAGCAAATGGAGGAGCTGATGCATCTGAAGGAAGAAGTTTCCAGATATCAACGTCAAATAGAATCTGTTGTTGACACTGGTCTGGAGCTCATGCGCCATATAACCAACGAGGAAGCTAAGCAACTTCAAGAAAAACTCGATTTCATTCAACGTCGTTACATTGAGTTGACTGTAAGAGCTGATGAACTGTTGAAAGAAGCTCATGAGACTCAACCAGTCGTCGAACAGTTTCATTTGTCGCACAATCGCCTTGCAAATTATCTCTTGGACGCTGAAGATCGCTTGCAAGCTTTGGATTCTTCATCTGCAGCTTCAAGCGGAAGCGCTGGATTGCACGTTCAAGAATGCATTATCGCCCACTTAGAGAAATTACTCAACGAAGTTAGACCTTTCTTGGATATGGTCAATCAGAGTGGGCCGCTGCTCTGCCGAAGATGCCCAGGTATAATTTGTTTCAATTCGTTTGCTATGGATCCAATTGATGTTCAACTAACTTTTGTTTTCTCTAGATGAAGGGGCTGCTTATATCGAGTCTTTGATCACTCGCGACAACCGTCGCTTTGACGCTGTTCACGAACAGATGCAACGAAAGACCAAACGATTGCGTTTGTACAAGCAACGCCTGGTGGAAGTGATGGGTGATCTTGACGAACTTTTAGACTGGTTCCGCGAAATGGAACAGCAAATCAGGGAAGCTGAACCTCCCAGTTGTGATCCGAGGATCATTGGCGTTCAACTTAAAGAGCACAAAAGCGTCGGTGAAGAAATCTCCTCTCAAAAAGGACGTATACGCGACATTCTCTCAGCCAGTCAGACAGTTCTTCGTCAGTCACCTCAGACTGAAGATTCTGCCTTTATCAGAGAGAAGATGGAAGATCTTAAGGTCAGAATAAATTCTACTCCTTGTTTTTTTACATTAATTGTAATCGATTGTTTTAATTATATCGTGCAGGAAATTAGGGATCACGTTTCAGAATTGAACGCGGACCGATTGAGCATCCTGGAGCAAGCCCTACATTTAGCGAAGCATTTCCATGAAGCCCACTCTGATCTTTCCAACTGGCTGGATGAGATTGAGGAAGCGTTGGCAAATGCGGATGACCCAGCCATTCGCCTCAAACAGATCGATCGTCAACAGGAAGTCAACAAACTTCTCATGTCCGAAATTGCCGAGTACAAACCAATTTTTGAGAAATTGAACAAGACGGGCAGCACTCTAGCCAAGCTATGTCTTGAGGAAGAAGGTGTCAAAGTCCACGATATCATCGAATTGCACAATGCCCGGTAAAAAAAAATTGTCGGTTGGTTGATGTTTATTAATCTTTAATTACAGTTATGTTTTTATGTTTACATAGGTATGCTGCTTTGCGATCAGGTGTGCGAGAACGCCAAAAAACCCTTGAAGAAGCTCTGCAAGAGACGAGTCAATTCTCTGATAAACTGAACGGCATGCTCACCTCTTTGACTAATGCTTTCGAACGAGTGAAATCGGCTGAACCCATCTCTGCCCACCTCGATAAAATCCAGGAAGAAATTCAAGAAAACGAATCTATTGTTGAAGACTTGAAAAAGAGGGAGTCTGCTTTTGAGGCAGTGAAACGAATCGCCGACGAAATTATAATGAAGAATCCTTCAGATTCGGGCGTGAAAGACATCATTGACACACTAAAAAAGTTGTCAAACCTATGGGAAACGGTCAATTCTGCAACCGAAGAGCGTGGCAAGTCTCTGGAAGAAGCATTGGGCCTTTCCAAGCACTTCTGGGAAGAATTGCAAGTTGTTGTGGCAGTCTTGAAAGAACTACAAAGAACCTTAACTACTCAAGACCCACCTGCCGTCGAACCTACAAAAATTCGCCAACAACAGGCCAATTTACAACATGTCAGGACCGATATCGAGCAAACCCAACCTAAAGTGGAGCATTGTCGCCAAGTGGGTCAGGAGCTCATCAAGTTGTGTGGAGAGCCCGATAAGCCGGAAGTAAAAAAACACATTGAAGAGTTGGATTCCGCCTGGGATAATGTCACTGCATTGTATATTAAACGAGAGGAGAACCTCATCAATGCCATGGAGAGGTCCATGGAATACCATGATATTCTCAATGTAATATGTCCATTTTAAAGTTAATTTTTTCATGGAACTAATTTTATTTATAATTTTGGGTTTATTGTTAGACCTTATTTGAGTTCTTGGAGAAAGCCGAGGAAAAATTCCGGGGAATACGACCTCTTGGAACCGATATCGAGATGGTTAAACAACAAATGGAACAACTCAAAGCATTTAAGGCTGAAGTTGATCCTCACGTGATTAAAGTGGAGACACTCAACAGGTATGAAAACCTTAGCTTTCATGTTTTTTCATATGATTTTGATTTGAAGAGAGAAATCTAAGTTATTCTTTGAAATAATGTTGCAGGCAAGCATCCGATCTTCTACTTTGCTCATCACCCGATCAAGTGTCCCGTTTGAAAGAACCCTTGACCAAGGTTAATCGGCGCTGGGAAGATCTTTTGCGGGGAGTTGTCGACCTGCAACGTGAGTTAGAGAAGGCTCTGTTGCATCTAGGACAGTTCCAGCATGCTCTCAATGAACTGTTGGTCTGGATCCAACGGACCGATAGCACTTTGGATGAAATGAAACCCGCTTATGGAGATCCGAGTGCAATAGAACTTGAATTGGCCAAGCTAAAGGTGTTTATCAACGACGTCCAAGCCCATCAGAGCACTGTCGACAGTCTGAACGACGCCAGCCGGAAGTTGTTTGAAGCAGACAAAAGTCCTGATGATCCTAACAATAATCAAAAACAATTGGCGCTTCTCAATAAAAAGTGGGGTGATATGGTAGAAAAAGCCTCGAATCGTCAGCAGGTAAGAATTTCTGATTTTTACGTTCACGCAAACTTATTAAATTTTGCAATGTTTTCAATTTCAACAGGAACTGGAAGATGCCTTGAAGGAGGCTAACCAATTCACTGCTGAGATCCAAGACCTGTTGCAATGGCTCAACGAAATCGATAATGCCCTGTCCATGTCGAAGACGGTGGGCGGTCTACCAGAGACGGCATCAGACCAACTTGAACTCTTTATGGAAATATACCACGAGTTGGAAAAGAACCTACAATCAGTTGAAAGCTGCCACAAACGCGGTGCCGATTACCTGAATCAATCAACCGATCCTGCCGCTTCTTCACTTCAACGTAATCTGGAAACGTTAAAACAATGCTGGGATAATCAAGTTAGAAATCGCTCTCAAGGAGGCTACCGAGTTCCACGATGCCCTACAAGTGTTCATCGAGTGGCTGACCAATGCCGAGAACACTTTGAGCGGCTTCAAACCCGTCTCTCGCGTCAAGGAGACCGTCGTCTCTCAGATCGAGGACCACAAATCCCTCCAAAAGGATATTTTTATTCAGAGGGATGCGATGGTCAACCTAGATAAGAAGGGGACCCACTCAAAGTACTTCATCCGATAATATCATCCGATAATATCAGATTGAATATCAGATTACTCAAGATCAAGAAGGCATTTTGTTCAACGACGACTATTCTATCGCACCGGAAATACTATTGTCTATACTATCATCGCCGTTGTTGAGAAAATATTGTCGGCGGATAATGTCAACGATTGGAAGAATCAAGCCAATGCGAAAAATTGGGAATTGAGAGGAAATGAATGTTTTTATGGAAAAATTTGTCATCAGACAGCTGTTTCTCTCAATGTTTTCCCCCGCTAATTGTCGCCTTTTTTCTTAAAAAACAAAAGAAACGAGTTAGGATCGAATTCTCTTCATACCCCTAAAAAAAATAAATTGGCATAGGAAAAGACATATTGCGTGCTGAGTGTGCAAATGTTCTAAAAAAATAAGTTATCAAAATTCCCTTTTTTAAACTTAAAATGATTCTTTCCGATATTTTCTGTTCACTTGAAGCCTTTGGTATTTACAGAGTCAGCCCCAAAGAAATATGAAGATACAAAGCTGTATAAACATTTGATTGGATTCTGCGAAGTTAGTGGAAGGTAACAAAGTGATGGAATGCTTTAAAATAGACACGTTTACAGAACGCCGGCAGCCTTCAAGTCTGCGAGCATCTTGACGACGTGCTCGGGCATGGGCGGAGGAGTGGGCAGGTGGTCGCCGGTGGCCTGGAATCCGTTTTCATCGGCGGTCCAGTTGACGCTGATGATAACACCGTCCGGAGAAGTGTAGGAATAAGATCCCCTGGAAACGGTGCCGATATCCTCGGGTTTGGGTCCGACTTTCTTTTGGTTTCCGCTTTCCTCAACTTTGGTGCCATCAGCAGATTCGAAACTGCCCAAGTGAAATTTGCAAATCATGAATATTGAAATGAGCTTGATCCAGTATTAAGGTAGGCTATTATTACAGTTTTTAAATAAGAAACTTACTCGAAAGAGTAGCTGCCATCGGCGTTCATTTCGCTGTTGGATGAAACAATCAAGATGGGATTACCCAGGGAAGCTTTGAATCCGGCCGGAGGTTTGACAACGGTAAGCCCTTGGGGTTGAGGGCGACGCTGGGGTGTGGCCATAGCCACTGCCAAGAAAGCAAATGCGATGATCTGTATTTAATCAACACCAACATTTCGAAATGAAGCTGCACGATAGTACTAATTTCAATCAAAATGACGAATGAAATCAAAACTTACGAATTTCATTTCGATTTTTTTGTTAAGTTTTATTGTCTGTGCTTGAGGAGACGGAAGAAAGGAGTGTGATGGCTCTCATCCTCGAGTGTCTTTTTATACGAGCCGATTAGCTGTAAAGAGATTGTACTGGCTAGTCTTAGTACCAATTTTTTTTACTCGGGAGTATCTGCTATATGTGCAACCCATATCTTCTTCTCGAGGCTATACGCAACATGAATATACCTACATTATATCCTCTGATTTGTGTGCTTTACGGAATGTGCTGATGGCTGATGTAAGTGAAGGGATATTTTCTTTCTATAAAACAGGAATAAATAACCCACCCACGCGTCTCAGTCTAGACATAATATAGGTAAACTTAAATATAGCGAATAAGTGGATGCTGATGTAAAATAAAAATGCCCCGATTTATAAACGAAACGGCAGATTTTCAAAACAGGAATTGAATAATATAGGCACATAGGGAGATTCTCCTGTTATTGGAATAATTTATGTTGATTGATGGAATGATACAACCTTATAAAACCTGTACTATTCTTAGAAAAATAAACTTATATTAAAGAAAAAAACTCGACATGTGTATGCAATTAATCATCCATAGCGTGTCAGCATGCCTCTGGATATTAGAGTGCGCATTGCGTAACTCTTTTGCCACTGTTTGAAAACTGTGATTTTGGTATCGACATGAAGTCGCGAGTAGCTATCGTTGGTCCTAATGGCGTTGGTAAATCTACTGTACATTCTTGAAACTCTTAATCGGTGAGTTGTCACCTCAACAAGGAGAGCAAAGGAAAAATCATCGATTGCGCATTGGAAGGTAATCAGCTGTACTATTGTTTATTTAAGAAATTCACCATTGATCGGAAATCTTTTCGCAGATTTGATCAGCATTCCGGAGAACACTTGACTGCCGAGGAAACCCCTGCCGAGTATTTGATGATGCAAGCAAACATTAACATGTCAATAACAAAATTATTTCAAATGTTTCCCAACTTTTCACCTGTGCTGTGCATTTGATGCAAAACGCGTCAAGGCGCGACTCAAGGAAGTTGGCGTAGTTGTTTTTCTTAGTTCTAATCCTAGCTCACTCGTGGATGAAAGAAGGCGATTTGATATCTCTAGCGAACTGTTTTCTTTTGCGGCAGAAGAACCGTTGCTATTTTGGAAAAACCTGCATGTAAAAATGACGGAGTTAAAGAAGAAAAAGAGGTTTATTAAAAAAAAAAAACTTACCTTAACATGGCGCTCTCCATACTACAAAGTAGTGGCATTAACATCCGAAACCCATTTGTTGCTTCTTCGAGGGAAGGGGTACATGCGCCAGGTATATATTGCAGACCATGATGAGGTAGGCCAACAGCATCAGCCAAAGTTCCGCTTTTGAACAAACGGAGAAAGCAAACAAAGTTAAGAAATTTTCTATTTGTTACGAAACAGGTAACGAATTTACCAAATAAAGTTGAATCGATCCCACAGGCGAGTAAACAGATCCAAAATGAAAACATCGTCAAGGTCTGCGCTTTGATTCAATAAATTCTACGATGGTAAAGGTGAAAATAGATTACATTTCTACAACTAGTCCTGAAAAAATTACGGTTCTTACTTTAATTCCTTCAACAGCTTTCTCCAGAGAATAATAAAACTGCTTTCTTGTTCTTTGAATCATTTGCAAAATACAAATGCCCGATTGTGCAATAGTTTCACGCTCCTTCTGCTCTAAGATATTTTGTGCTCTGTACCGTTTCCACAAGTTAGAGAGATGGTCCATTTTTTCGCGCATGTCTCTGGGATAGACGTATCCGAAAACAGCGATCCAATGTTTTTCCACGCAGCGAAAAATATCTGTCAGTTTCCATGGAGGTTTCACAATAATAATTTGGAGCCAAATTTCTTCATTTACACACAAAGAACCTGATCCATAAACTTTTACACTACTACTATTGGGAAAAGATTCACTCTGTTTTATTAGTATAACTTGAATGTAACTTAAATAACATGAATATAACTTTTACTTTGTAACAATAAATACTTAACCAATAACTGAAACAACAAGACCGGATCTAAAATAAAAAAAAATGAGGATAACTCTACTACTTATACTCTAGACGCTATCTAATCTACCTATCTATCTATCTTACTCTACTATCCTCGACATGTGGGGAGTGGGGGGCGGGAATCGAACTCGGAGCCTACTGTGATGTCATGATCATCAAGTGACGCCTTATCCAACTCGGCCACCCATTCCCTTATTGCACACTCTTAATTTGTCTAAATAAATTTG
>Ga0208744_1000650_pt1 | contig 11862 bp, 6 predicted proteins | sample CryBogCBH24Aug09_FD_184620 | JGI IMG/M metagenome (GOLD analysis project Ga0208744, IMG submission 184620) | Freshwater microbial communities from Crystal Bog, Wisconsin, USA - CBH24Aug09 (SPAdes) (version 2) | ecosystem: Environmental > Aquatic > Freshwater > Lake | place: Crystal Bog...
ACTGTCTAACCCTTGACAAAAACAACATGGAGAGAAACAAATGGAAGTAGAAAATGAAACAGTGCCAGTTGAGAAACTGGTGAAGATTTATCGTAAGATAAAAGAGCGCATGGAACTACTCACACGCGAGTACGACACAGAAGTTGAGAAACTCAAAGCACAGCAAGAGGAAATCAAATTCGCGCTCAAAGACATGATGAAAGCCGAGGGGGCTACATCATTGAGGACGTTACACGGCACAGCGACTTTGGTGCAGAAAACAAAGTACTCAACACACGACTGGGATTCGTTTAAGGATTTTATTCTTGAGCATCAAGCAGTTGATTTGTTGGAGAAACGAATTGCCCAATCGAACATGGCTATGTTTCTGTCAGAAAATCCCGGCGCTGTACCTCCGGGCTTGAACTCCATTACGGAGTACGAGATTCGCATCACTAAACCCGCAAATTGAAAGCAAACCACATGAGTAACGTATCTATTTTTAACCCCGCGAATGTACCCGCATTTGCAAGAGACGGTGAACTATCCGACACAGCCAAAGCCCTCATGGGTGGCGCATTGGGTAACGCCACTAAACGCATTTCCATCAAGGGCGGTGTGTTCCGCTTGGTGGCCGGTGGCAAAGAAATGGCATCCATTGAAGAGCGCCATCTTGATGTTATTGTTGTTAAAGCAGCGCCCAAGGTCAGCCGTATTTTTTACGCAAAGTCTTATGATGGCGACAACATCACAGGCCCCGATTGTTTTTCTAATGACGGTGACAAGCCTGACACGACAGTCAAAGCGCCCCAAGCCGAGACTTGCATGACTTGCAAACAAAACATCGCTGGCTCCGGTCAGGGTAATAGCCGCGCTTGCCGTTATCAACAGCGCTTGGCTGTGATGTTGGCTGATAATCCTGATGATGTTTTACAGCTGACCTTGCCCGCCACGTCTGTGTTTGGTAAAGAAGACGGCGACAAGCGCCCACTACAGGCTTATGTGAAGCACCTTGCATTGGCATCTCCTCCCGTGGATGTTGAGAAGATCGTGACCCGCATGAAGTTCGACACCAAGGCCGAGAGCCCCAAGCTATTCTTCGCACCTGTGCGTTGGTTGACTACTGTCGAGTACGAGTTGTCCAAGGCCAAGAGCAACACACAAGAAGCGCTTGATGCTATCAGAATGACACCCGCGCAAGCCGATGGTGTTAAAGCCAAGCCCGCATTGTCCAAGACAAAGACAGTTGAGCAACTCATGGATGATGAAGAGAGCACTGTGCACGAAGCCATCATTGCCAAAGTCGAAGCCGCACCTGAGCCCGAGCCCGAAAAGCGCAAAGAAGTGGCCAAGCCAAGCGCTGTGCCTGTCAAGAAAGACAAACTTGCCGCAGTTGTTGATGACTGGGATGATGAGTAAATAAGTTTAGGGAGTAGCAAGAGCGGTCGCAACGCGTGAGTCGGGGGGTTTGCATTGTTTCCTTTACCCTCGTCAGGTTTTTACATACTCACGGATGCGTTTCCTCTGGTTGCAACCACGCTACTCCCGACCTTTAAAAATTATGCCTTATTCAGAAAAAATCATTGATTTGGTAGCCCACTCTCCCAAGAATTTGGGGGGCACGCTCGGACGTTGGGCTATCCATTTGGACTTCCCTGTTACAAAAATTGCATATGCGCTTGGCGTCACCCGACAAACTGTGTACAACTGGTTTGAAGGTAAAGATGTTTTTGTCGCGTATCAAAACAGGGTAGAACTTTTAACAAAAATAATGTCGACCTCAAGAACGGCCGACGAAGCATGGAGAAGAATATGCAAGGAATACAACCTCGATCCCTCAGTAACCAAGAACTAATCCGACATGGAGAAAGCCTGTTGCAAGCGCCCAATGGTATGCCCGTCAATTACCAAGAAGAGTTACTCAAACGCTTCATGCAAGCGGATGTACAACAAGCAACGCCTTATCCCCAAGAAGGTCAGCTAGACCTTTTCAAATAACCCCGAAGGAACTCAATGGAACCGCTAGAGTTTATGGCGGCGGTTTTGCCGTCTCCGGGTAACGGGCGCTATTGCGTGGCAGAACTCACCAAGAAAAAGGAGCATGTGTATGTTGACGATTTGCAAGAAGCCGAAGCAAAGATAAACCTGTGGAAACAAAATGGATGTGATATATATTTTGCCTTGGGTACTTTTGGAAATAAAAACAACCGCAAGGCCACGAATGTCCAAATGGTTAAATGTATTGCAGTCGACATCGACTGTAATCACCCAAAGGATATTCCCGACGAAAACGGAGAAGTAAAATCCAAGGCGTATCCGTCCGCCAAGTTGGCGGTACAAGCGCTCATGTCTTTCTGTGATGACATCGGACTCTCAGAATTAGGCAACCCTTGGCTTGTTAAATCAGGTGGGGGCGTGCACGCGTACTGGCCATTCAAAGAAGCCGTGGACAAGGACGATTGGAAACCTGTGGCTGACGGGTTCAAGCGCCTATGCAACCAAAAGAAACTAGCCATTGATAACACCATCACGGGCGACGCATCTCGGGTTCTTAGAGTGCCTGACACCATCAACACGGGCGTTAAAAACGGCAATCGCGTGAGAGCCGAGACGCAAGTCAAGCTCATGAATGAAGGCGATCTGTTTGAATTTGACGATGTTCGGGGTTTGGTTCAGAGACACCTTGTGGGCACAGCCTACGAGAATATCCCTGCGCCGCGCCCATCCTTGGAACTACCCGGAACGAGGCCAGTAGGAGCCGCTACGCTTGAGATGTTTAAGAACTCGGTCACTCGGTTCAAGAACATTTTGATTCGTACGAAGAACGGCACAGGATGTGAGCAAATCAAGTTCTATGCTGAGAACGCAAGTGATGATGGCATGGAGCCGTTGTGGCGTGGGCTATTAAGCATTGCAAAGCATTGTGAGGATAGCGAGAAAGCAACGGTGTGGTTAAGTGACTTGCACCCGTACGACCATGAGCGCATGCACAAGAAACTGGCCGAGATCAAAGGGCCGTATGGTTGCATAAAACTTGACGAGCAAAACCCCGGCGTCTGCCCCAGTTGTCCACATTGGGGGAAGATTACAAACCCGCTAGCGCTTGGGCGTGATACGGCTGTGACGAAAGAGGAAAAAACAGTCCACGTTGGCAAGGCAGCATACATCCGACCGGAGCCACCCTTTGGCTACGCGTACGGCAAGAACGGCGGTGTGTTTATTGAGAAAGAGGAAGAAGACGCGCACGGCAACAAGATCAAAGTTCCGGTCATGATCGTGTCGTACGATCTTTTTCCTGTGGCAGTTCTCAAACACGAAGCCGAACACACAGTCCAATTCATGGCAAACTTGCCACAAGGTATGGCGTCTATCGACATGCCTATGCAGTCTACTATGGAGAAGGGCGATTCAACGAAGCTCCTAGCAAAGCATCGGGTTATTGCTTCATTTGGCGGAGGCAATGACAAAAATTTAGCAAACTATGTAAGAGCATGTGTAGAAAAAATGAACTTAGAAAAAGCACCAATCGAAGTCCCAACAAGTTACGGATGGCAGGACAACAAAACTTTTGTGTACGCAGGGAAAATCTTTGCCGCGCACACCCCGCCTATTACCGTGCCTATGGTCGGCTTAGAGAACATCATCAAAAGCACCAAGCCCACGGGTAGCATAGAAGGCGCTCGTGAATTTATCAATCTCTTGATTAGAAAGAAAATGTATGGTCATCTTTCGGTTATTCTCATGGGTGCTGCCGCCCCTCTTATGCGTTTTACTGGGATTTACGGTCTCACTATCCATTGTGGGAGTACTGAATCTGGTACGGGGAAATCCCTTGCACTTGACGGAGCCGCTTCGATATGGGGACATCCAGTGCACTACCGTACCGGAAAAGGAACGAGCCCAATCGCAATGCAACAGCGTCTTGGACTGCTTAATAGCTGCCCCTTGATCACGGATGAAATTACTGCCAAGAACCGCAAAGATTTTGAATGGTTTCCTGAGTTCTTACTTGACATGACCGAGGGTCGTGGTAAAGAGCGTATGGAGTCTGGCACAAACAAAGAGCGCATCAATAACTCAATATGGATGTCCTTGGCGATCATGTCATCGAACACCCACGTAGTTGACTACTTGACTGGGGGCAGAGCGCATGCATCCGAGGGAGAACTGCGCCGTTTGATCGAGTTCATCATGGACGAGAACCTGACTTTTGATGCCGATGACATTGAGATCATAAAATCTCTAGCGCACAATTATGGCGTTTTAGGTGAGGCTTTGGCGCAGTATATGGTGGATAACTACGACAAACTTGTGGAGCTTGTACCCAAGTGCGTGCACCAAGCGGTCAAAGAATTCAAAGCAACGAATGACGAGCGCTTTTGGATGGCAGGTATTGGGGCGCAACTGGCTATGGCGATTGTGTTGAGTGATACGGAGCTTCTCAATATGCCAATGGCCGAGATCATTACGGATATGCACAAACGCATAGACTACATGCGCTCAAGTATCAGAAGCGGTAAACGCAGTGCAGACGATGTGCTCAACCGTTACATCTCCGAGTACTCAGGGAAGTTTGTCATCATCAACTACGGCGAGAAGACAGGGCTTGGCGCAATCATGGGCGACGGCTCGATGATCAGCCGAGAGACAACCAAGTCCGAAGTCATGGGGCGCGTAGAAAACGGACTGACTCTTGGATACAAGGATTTCTATATCGAGGAGCGTCTGCTAAAAGCGTTCTGTACCACCATGAGCTTTGGTTATAGCGACTTCAAAAAGCAAATGGAAAGCCAATACGCAGTCTCGTATTTCCCCAAGAAGGATATGATGGCTGGCACAAACGGCCCACAAATGCGCGTCTCTGTAATTAGAATCAGCCGAAGAGAAGGCGATGACACGCTATCCTTGGAAGCAGCTTAAACGCGGCTATGGGTTTTTTATACCTTGTTTAGATACGGAGGCCGTCAAACGCGACGGCCTCCAAGATGCGCTGAGACACAGACTTCTTTACGTTAAAACAGCGACAGGTATCAAAGATGGACGCATAGGCGTCCTATTCTTTTTACTCCCGCCTAGCCGCGGCTAGGTAGCGCTCGGACAGTTGTTGCTTTGCTTGATCCAACTTATCCAAACGCGCACGCTTTTCTTCGGGTGTCAGATTGGTTCTGCTTTGGATCAACCGCTGATCGGCGTAGAGTTTGGCCATTGCTTGTTTGTATTGCGTAGAGAATGCGGCCATTTTAATGCGGTCTTTATTCTCTTGCATGTATTCTTGGGCTTCTTCTCTGCGCCCTTCTTTGACCATGCTATTGAATGTGGCCTTGGCCTGTTCTGAATCGGCGGCTAGTTTGTAGGCTTCATCTGTTTGCTCACCACCATATTGTTTCTGGAACGCACTGCCCACCAAAGGCAAGTCAGATGCGCGTGTAATACCTTTGCCCGTTTCTGGTGCAAACAATTCTTGAGCGCCTGCGGCGGCGGCCAACGGCAACTGCCCCAAATAGCCACGAGTTAAATGCTCAAGCATGATTGGTGATATGACTCCACCGCTCAAATGGCTTAGTTGTTTGGCCAGTTCCGTGGTGTTTGCTGTGTAGCGTTGCTCAGGATCAAGCGCCTGTAAGCGTGCAGACTCAATGGGCTGACCTGTGTAAAAGTCGTGGTTCAATGCAACTTCTGCAACGGGTTTAACTACCTGTGGAACGCCCGCCGAGCTGTACCCCGGAATTGAGTTAGAAAATAATCCAGCCAATGCTTTTAATTGGTCAGCACCCTTGACTTCAGCGCGCATGCTATCGGCTGCCGCAACTCCCAACGAGAAGAAGTAGCCCACCTCATAGGGGACGGGAATCTTGATTGGCTCATCAACGCCCGGTATAAAGACAAACATGTTGCCGTACTTATCTTTCATTTTAGCATTTTGATAGTATGGGTTGTCCGACAAAGCCATACCGTACGCCAAGCCAGTACCCGCTAGTAGCAAAGCATTGTTATAAAACTTGCGTTTGATGTTTAGCTGTTCTTCAAAAGGCATGTTGCCGCGTGCGGCCTTGGACAACACATTGAGCGCTTGAATCTGGGAATTGGTAAAAGGTATCAAACGATTGGCGTGTTGAACAGTAGCCGACAAACCACGCTTTTGGTAGTTCATGGACTCAACGGTCATCATGTCCGCTTCAACGTCAGACAATCCTTTTTTCTTTGCGCTTTCGTAAACCAAAGCACGGGTAGAAGCGTCAGCGTTCATAGCCCAACGATCCACAGTAGACACCAAACGATCAATGGCGCCTGCATCTTTACCGCTAGCCAACTGTAAAGCAAACTTACTGATGTCGCTCTTATCGCCTTTGAAAATACCGCTTTGGATAATACCCGCTTCGATCAGTTTGGCGCCTGTTTTACTAGAGCCCATATTCATTTGCACAAAATGTTTACCAGCACTCAGCACAGCCATAAACGGGTTCTTGTCCACACCGCCAGTAAACGTGGCAGCCATCGGATCGCGGAGCAACTGGTGGGCAATATAAAGCGGTGTACGGGTAACGCCTGAACGAAGCAAGTCAGATGCCGCGCCGCCCAGTTTCAAATACGAGGGCAATGTCAACGCCGTGCCTTCTAAACTCTTCATGATCAAAGCATCTGGAACGCCCTCCATGAGCGTGCCTTTGGTATCAATGCTGATCCAGCGCTTGCCGTTGTCTTTTGGATTCTTAGGGTCAGGCTCTTGATTAAACGTAATGACGTTCTTCGTATTCATTGGGGGGCTGCCCGTATGAATAACCATGTCATTTTTAGCGTTGCCTGTACGGACTTTACCAATCTCTTGGAACGCATAGGCCGTGGATTTCATGGCCAAATTAGTCGTTGCTTTATCGGTTAACAATAAGGTGTTTTGCAACATCGACTGGTCTAGCGGTAATATTTTTGTCTCGCCACCCTTAAGCGCATGCAAATAGGGCTGATTCTTAATGTTACCAACATTGATCGTTACCGCATCATTGAACACCAACTCCGCATTGCCGTTGGCATCGGCACGATAGAAAGGCACGAAGTCTTTTTCTGCTAGAAGTTTAGCCCCAACTTCTTTGGGTATAGCGCCAGTTTGGACTAGGAAATTAATCTGCCCTTCATTATAGGCATTGTACTTTTCACGAACTTCTTCAAGCGCTGCTTTTAATTTTGGACGGGAGTCGGCGTAAGCAAGCGCGGCATCCAAGTCTTTCTGTTCCAAACCAAGAGCGCCAATGTCAAGTTTCTTTAAGCCCTTGTTGTTGGCACGATGGGCAATTAAATAGCTGGTAGCCAAGTCAACTTTGCCTTGGGCATTGCCTTCGGGTATTTTTGAAATGGCATTGAATACATCTAAGCCGCTGTTCTTGTTGGTACTACGGATACCGTAAAAGCCTTTGTCGTCTTTGTATACTTCAAGCGGGCCAATCTTTAGCGTGGTCATTGCCAACTGCACCTTGTCATCGGCTTTGATGATGTGGTACATCGCTTGGGTTGCTATACTAGGTTTTTTAAGACCCGCAGCGCCCACGTTTAATGCGGCACGAACACCCGCACGCATATCAGCAATTTCCATTTCGGCTGCCAACCCAGACAAGCGCCCATACTTTTCTTTAAGCGTGGGTTTTTGGGCAATGATTTTTCTGCTCAAACTTGCTAGGGGGTTGTTTGAACCGTAGTCTGGCTTGTTACTTCTAAAAATAGATGCGGACTCAGCTCCCGCAGATTTACCGGACTCAGACTCAAGCGCCTTGATATGGCGGTCGGCAGCTTCAAGAACATCCTTGGGCTCCAAGCCAATCAAACGCTTAAATGCCATGAACAGCCGCTCAAGCATGTTGCCTTTGAACCAATCCAAACCTTGCAGTTTGTCTCTCAACCCTTGGTTGGAGCGCACCTCAGATACAAACTCTTCGGGGTCTTTGGCTGCATACTCGCCTTCAAGAACGCCATCGTTCTTGAGTCTACTGAAGATAGCGAAAATTTCATTGCGCGCATTGATCTGGTCTTTTGTCAACTCGGCATTGGGCGCTCTGAGATTCTTAACAGTAGCGGCGTGCTCGGCTTCGTGGATCAGGTCTTCTTCGTTTAAGCCATCGGGATGGAACTTGATCGTGTTTGTCTTGGGGTCATATAGAGCAGGCACGCTCTTGCCGTTGAGCTTGAGTTCAGAAACAATTTGTATCTTGGTGTCGCCAACAAGTTTAGACAGACGTGCAGCGCTTTCGCGGATCAAGGGTGACTTGCTTGTGGTAGCCAAGTCGTTCAACACACCAACCAAATCCTTACGCGCCAACATCTCTTGGTTGTTATCAGACAATGGCGTGCGCTCTTCAGGACGGTACTCAGTACCCGCCTCTTTGTCATTGAAGATTTTGCGCATCTCTTTAGCGTATTTTTTAGCCGTAATTTCACTAAAAGTTTTTGGTGCTTTTGTACCCTTTTCAGCACCTGTGCGCATCACATTGGGAGCGCTTGAAACATCTCTTGTAACTTGGCTTGTGCGCAAAGACTTGGGCTTCATGTAGCCGAGTTCGCTTACCGTCTCCCCAAAGGCTTTATTGAGTTTGTCAATGTGCTCTTGCAGTCTTTCTTCATAGCGTGGGTTTTTCTTACCCAATTCTTCGGCTAGTATGTTAAGCGCTGCTTTGGCATCATCGGGGGCTTTTTTGCCTGCGTCAACTAACGCTTTTTGCTTTTGTTTTTCTGCCGCATATTTAGGATCGAGCACCCCCAACAACCGCGCATAGTTGCGCATGCGTGAATCGGACTCGGCTTCCTTGCGAATATCACCCTCATTGACGCGTTTAGCTGTAGCTGCTTCTGGTGACATCTCATTTGCTTCATATGCAGGTATATTTCTACGCGCTTCGCGGTCAGCCCTATCACGGTCGGCTTGCTTTTCTTCTTTGGGAGTACCAACTTTTTCTACTTTGTAGAGACTCTTGTGCAGGCGCTCAATTTCTTTTTCACTGGGCGTGATGTGCTTGGCAACGTACTCGTTGTATTTAGTAAGCGCCTTTGCCATTGCGTTGGGCACTTGGCCTTTTTCGCCCGCATCAAATCTTGCTTTGAGCGCATCGTATTTTTGTTTGAGCTCGTTGGCTACGTCTAAACGAGACGTCTTTTGCATTCCCCGAACTTCATTTATCTTGGCACGATGTTCTTGGATGCGATCCATCACTTGATCGAATACTTTGGGTTCTGCCGTACGCGTCACCTTTGTGCCGGGCAAATTCAAACGATCAAGTAAATGCGCATCAAGGCGTTCACGTTGTAGTTTTTGACGCTCCGCATCAGAAAGATTGCGCTCGTCTGTGTGCTCAAAATTCTCAGGCGTGAACAAGTCAAGCTGGCTAGTATCGGCATGGGGAGCGGCCTTGCTTTTCTCGGCAAGCATTTTTTCTGTGGGTTTGGGTGGGCCCGCAGGTTCTTTGATGGTAGGCGCTTGACGTTCTGTAAATAAAGGCGCTGTCTCGCCCACAGGCGTTTTTGCCAACTGGTCTGCGACAGTTACGTTTCTGTCTTCTGTGGCGGCAATGTTCTGTGGAGAAAACAAAACACGTTGTCTTGTGTCGCGTTTAGCGGGTGCTTCTGGCGTTGGCTGTTCGACAGCCATTGCTTCTTCTGGTGTTTGCGCAACAACAGGAGGTGCTTCCTTTTGGCTAAATAACGGCAGTGTCTCGCCAACACCCGTGGCTTGTCTTTCTACTTGTAATCTTTGTTGTTCTTGTTTTGCAATAAGCTCTTGCTTTTGCTGTTTTAAAGATTGAAGTGTCTCCGCGTGTTTCGCTGCGGCGGTAAAGTCACCAACATCGGGGTCACGCGCCTTGTTAAATTTATCTGTGGTTGATGCAATCTTTTTGTCAAGTTTTGCAAGTTTTGCAAGTTCTTCAGTCGCATGTTTTTCAAAACTCTCAGGCGTGTGCAATACTCCGCCCGCTTCTGTAATAGCTTTTTCAGAGTTGGCTATACGATAATTCAAACCTTCGTATGCTTTGTGTAACTCGTTGTAATTCTCGGGTGCAACTGAAAGCAGTTGGTTTTCCAACTCTGCTTTTTTATCGAGCATGCGGTTATGCTCGTCCACCATGTTAAGCACATTGGGCTTTTGCTCGGGTAGTTTAATACCTTCAAGCTGTAATGGTGTGGGTGGTGTAGGTGTATACCCTAATAACTTTTGCTGTTCTTCTGTGGGCGCTTCTTCTGCGGGGGTTTCAGCTCTTGGCTGATTTGCAATATGTTGTTCTTCGGCTTGACGAAGTTTTTCCGTTGCCGCGCCCTTGGCGCCATATGCGTGCAGTGCACCAAACACCGGAGCAATTTCAGCGCCCGATAATAGTTCTTGTTCGTAGCCTTTTAGTGCTTCGGGAGATGCTATTTCCTGCCCCAAACCTGCACGTTCTAGGACATCGTGGCCAACCATAGTGCCGCCACCAACCACGGCATTTTGAGCTGTGGCTTTTGTGAAATTCTTTAGGAATCCGCTGACTTGTTGGCTGGCTTCTTCAGCAGTTATTTTGCCTGCTAAAACATCGGGAACTAAAGCATCGGCTTGTTCCATAGCGGTCTTGCCAATTACAGAACGCATAGGCCCAGAAAGTAATTCCCCGCCTAAAGAATCAATTGCAGTTTTACCAATACCAACTGCCAAAGCCACAGGCATATTGCGTTCTTGTCCGGCTTCTTTTTGCGCTTTTAGTGTTTCGCCAATATTAAGAGGTAAATTTGCGGCGGCAAAACCCAATGCGCTAGCAACTCCAACTTCAGGAGCAGCCAAGGCCGCGGCACCCCCCGCTACTATGGGCGCACCATATCGCCCCGCAATATTACCAAACGTCTGACCGATTTTGCCTGTATATGACGTATCGCCTTCGCGTTTCTTGGCGGCTTCTTTAAGAGATTCGCCGTATGTTTTAAGGCCTTCTAGCCCTGTTAACTCTCCAAGACCCGCTGTGGCTGATCCAGCGCCCTCTTCAAAACCTGTTTTAAGTCCAGAGAAAAATCCGGTGGGTTTGGGGGCTTCAGGCACGGGGGCGACTTCGGTGTCTTCCCGATAAAAATCTTTTGCTAATTGTGCGAGGTGTTGTGCCGCCTCTGTGTCCCCGGCAGCCTCTGCTTTTTTGAGTGCCGATAGGACGTCATCAATTCTCATAAAGTCACCTTATGAAGTGCCGTATTTAGAAAGCGCTGCCTGTGCTTCAGGCGTCATATTTCTGGGATTTATTATACCGGAGTTCCTGAATGCGCTATCAACAAATCCTTTGTATGCCGCGGCTTGTTGTTCAGGCGTAGCACCAAAATTGTTTTTTGCCCATTCGGCGTAATCTTTTTGTGCAAGACTTAGTGCGCCCATTGGGCCTCTTTGGTCTTCAATGTATTTGGCATTAGCCGCAAAATATGCACCGTGTTGTTTATTAAGCGCTTCTTCCGCCGCCACTTGACGCTCTTTAAGCCCTTGCATTTTGGCTTCTTGCTCTTGTTTCAATGCACCAATGCCTGCGTTACCAATGTTTTGCAACGCATATGGTGATGTGCCTGCCATCATACCGAGACCAAGATTCAACAAGAAGTCGTTCCAGTCTCTACCACCCTTACCGCCTGCTGTGTCAGTCACTGTTTTAGCAGTATCACTTGTGGAAGGAGTTTGTTTTGTTCCTTGTAGGCTAGGCCCAAACTCTCTATCGGCTTCTTGTGTCATTGCATCATAGTTTGGCGTTGCGTTGCCGCTTGTTCCGCCCAACATTGAACTAATAGCAGGGCCTGAGTTAACAGCTAAACTTGCCGCGCCTGCCGGATTTATACGCATTGTTGAAGGCGCCTCTTGGGCATTTAATTTAACAGCGGCAGCTCTTTGTGCCTCTGCTATTTCTT
>Ga0208744_1000653_pt1 | contig 11791 bp, 10 predicted proteins | sample CryBogCBH24Aug09_FD_184620 | JGI IMG/M metagenome (GOLD analysis project Ga0208744, IMG submission 184620) | Freshwater microbial communities from Crystal Bog, Wisconsin, USA - CBH24Aug09 (SPAdes) (version 2) | ecosystem: Environmental > Aquatic > Freshwater > Lake | place: Crystal Bog...
ACATATAAATTTATTGCAACGGGAGATACCGAATCATTTAGCAAATTAGCACGCAGGTTTCTTGGTCCAGAGGTTCACAGCGTTGAAGGGGAAATTTAAATGAGTGCTCGTTTGGAAAATCGTGGAGCGAATGAACTTCGTCCCATCTCTTTCTCGCGTAATTGGTTGAAGAATGCCGAAGGCTCAGTTCTTGTGGAGTTTGGAAACACTCGCGTTCTCTGTGTTGCCTCCTTTACTCCTGGTGTTCCGCGCTGGCTTACTGGCAAGGGGCAAGGTTGGGTCACGAGTGAGTACGCGATGCTTCCACGTGCAACCCATACTCGTTCGGACCGTGAGAGCGTTAAAGGAAAGCTCGGTGGTCGCACCCAAGAGATCTCCCGATTAGTAGGTCGTTCTCTGCGGGCAGTGGTTGATACTCACGCACTTGGAGAGAACACGATCGTGATCGACTGTGATGTTCTGCAGGCAGATGGCGGCACTCGCACGGCGGCGATTACAGGCGCATATGTTGCACTTGCCGACGCAATTACCTGGGCCAAGGAAAAAGGTCACATCATCGCCGATCGCAAACCACTACGTCAGTCGGTTGCTGCAGTGAGCGTTGGAATTATTAAGGGTGTCCCGATGCTCGATCTTTGTTACGAAGAGGATGTCGATGCTGATACGGATATGAACATTGTCTGCACGGGTGATGGAAATTTCGTTGAGGTTCAAGGAACTGCCGAAGGTGTTCCCTTTGATCGCTCATTACTCAATCAACTCTTGGATTTAGGTGTAGCAGGTTGCGCCGAACTCACCCGCTTACAAGCTGCGGCTCTGGCTTAACCGGCCCGAGAGGATAGTTACGCGTGGTTGATCAAGGCTCTTCCGAAGTTAAATCTCCCAAAAAAATTGTTCTTGCGACCCGCAATTTGGGCAAGGTCGAAGAATTTGAACGAATGTTGCATGCTGCCGAGCTGGAGATTGAGGTACTGGGACTTCGCGATTTTCCCGAAATGCCAGATGTCGAGGAGACCGGCACTACCTTCGCTGAAAACGCCCTCCTCAAGGCGCATCAGATATGTGAGTACACGGGCTTACCTGCCTTAGCCGATGACAGCGGACTCTGTGTTGATGCTCTCGGTGGAGCCCCCGGGATCTATTCAGCCCGCTGGGCGGGTGTGCACGGGGATGACAAGGCGAATCTTGAGAAGGTGCTTCGGGAGATCCAAGAGATTTCGAACCCAACGTATGAGGCTCGCTTTCGATGCGCCGTCGTTTTAGCGCTGCCTGCAGGCCACGCCTCTGGAATACGAGAGGTGGTGCGAGAAGGGGAGATAGTCGGGAAGATCGTCCTTACCCCACGAGGCACAAATGGATTCGGATACGACCCTATCTTTCAACCCGATGGCTACACCCAAACCACGGCCGAATTACCTGCCGAGGTCAAGGATCAAATTAGTCATCGCGGTAGAGCACTTCAGGCGATTATTCCGGAGTTGGAAAAGCTCCTATAAGAAGTACTGATTGATCTTTCACCCGCCAAAAGTTTCAAGAGCTAAAGAATGTATGAATTACCCAATTGTTCAAATTATCTAAGGTACCATTTTGGCATTAGTACTACCCGTTCTGATCAGCTACGCGATCACAGTTAACCGAGGAGTCACCCGTGGCAGTCAAAAAGACCGCTAAGAAGGCAACCGCGAAGAAAGTTGCTGCCAAGAAGGCAACAGTTAAGAAGGCAGTTGCAAAGAAAGCTGTGGCAAAGAAAGTCGTAGCGAAGAAGGCAGTTGCGAAGAAGGCAGTTGCAAAGAAGGCAGTTGCAAAGAAGGCAGTTGCAAAGAAGGCAGTTGCAAAGAAAGCTCCCGTTAAGAAAGCGGTAGCGAAGAAGGCTCCTGTTAAGAAAGTTGCTGCTAAGAAAGCGCCAGCTAAGCGGACAACCGCAAAAAAGAGCGTGGCCGAGCAGACCCCAACGCGAATTGTTATTCCGGCAGTCTCAACCTACACACCATCTAGCGCTGTAGAGCAAGCACCAGCAGTTGTAACTATCGACTCAAAGCCACCTGCACCGGTAACCACTACAGCTCCAGCAACGGGTCCAACCCCGGTTGAAAAGTCTTCCTCTCGCGTCGTTCTCTGGGTAGTAGTGGGTGTTGTACTCATTGCAGTCTTGTTTGTCGCTCGTAATCACAAGGCTTCATCGAGTACGCCGACATCTACTCCAACTCCTGTCGCGAGCGCTGCGAGCACTCCAACTGATACATCTTCACCGACGGACATGACGACCGCTTCGGCTGCACCAAGTTCTGCCGCAAGTTCCGCTACAACGCCTGCGGCCACATCAACCGCGGCTCCTGCTAGCGATCTGGCTCCAGTTGGAATTGTTGCCCATTACAACGCAACTGGTGCCACCATCTACTGGTATCCAGCAGATAAGAACAATGCACCAACTACGTACAACATCGAAACTGCATCCGATGGTGGGGCCTTCAAGTTGATCGCAACAGTTCCTGCAACTCAACTCACGCTCAATGTCACCGAGACGAGCAGCGATGGCTGGACCTCATTCAAGATCTCTGCTGTATACGCCGATGGAAATATTGTTGCTGGGAAGGTCTTTGGTCTTCCAGGCCAATACAACTAGCGCAACTTTCTTATGGGGAGGCTTTAAGGGCTTCCAAAATAGCGTTGACGTATACGTCGCCTCCGGCGTCGCTTAGATGCACTCCATCTGGCGCGAAATATTCTGGGTGGCCCGCTGAAATTGTGGCCCAATCGATCAACTGGGCTTGCGGGTAATCGGCGATAACTTTTTGGATTAGCTGGTCGTTATCCTCTTTCCAGGCCCTTGGAACTGCGGTATTTACAACGATCATCTTGGGTTGGTTCTTGAGTAAATCAAAGAGGGTGCGCACATCACTTTCGACGAGGCGATTGTTGTTGCCTAAATCAAAGATGACCGGGGAATTTTCCATTCCCACGCGATCACTTTGTACGACTTGAATTAACTCACCGATCTGTCTGCCTACTCGGGCGTTAATAAGTGCAATAGGGAAGTGGCTCTGCAGTTTTGCGCGAATTCCAAGAATAATTGAATCTCCTGTAACCCAGAGCCCAGATTTCGGTGCTGGTGTCGCCGCCTGGCTCGTACCAACTGAGGGTGAAGTCGTGGGAGTTGAACGAACTACGAGAGATGTTTCTATCTTGGGAGTTTGCGAACTCTCATGAAGAGCGGCCCAAGAAGCTCCAGATGTTGAGAGTAGGAGTGCTATTACTCCTAGTGCGACCCACATTTTCTCGCGCCTTTGCACCGAACGAGTGCGGTATTTCATTCCGCGGAACCAATTGGATAGTCGACCACGACGAATAGGAATTTCGATCCAACGCAGTGAGATATCGGCGAGAGCAACAACGACAAGGATTCTGGCGCAGTTGATTGCCCAATTGGCGCCAGCTAAGTCCACATTAGGCCTGGTTACCTGAAAGATGACCCAATGCCAAAGATAGATTCCGTATGAACGTTGACCGATCCACACTATGGGCTTAGTACTTAAAATCGGAGAGAATCTGGAAGCTGGATGCACCAATGAGGTGAGTACCGCACATCCAAATATTGCAGCGAGTGGGAAGGCGATTCGATAGAGGGTCGGGTGCGACTCATCGATAAAGAAGAAGGTGCAGAGCAAGCCTAAGAATCCAATTACTCCGACTCCATCTACAAAATCTTGAGCGCGTTGAGAGATATTTCTATCGAGATTGGTCGGTACCCAACTCACAGCAAGTGCCGCACCGAGAAAAAGTCCTAGGCTGTGGGTATCTGTGCCGAAGTAAATGTGACTAATTTGATTGGTAGCACTTGCATCGACGTGTAGCGAATAAATAAAGAGAGCGAGACCTGAGATGAAGGCGATAACAAGAGAGCTTTGAACAACTCTCTTTTTGCCCAGATAGCGCAGGATGAGCAGCAAAATGAGCGGCCACAAAATATAGAACTGGATTTCTACGCCAAGGGACCAGGTGTGCTGAAGAAGTGGAGGTCTTCCTACGGCTTGGAAATAGTCCTGATGAACCGCAACGAGATGCCAATTTTCACTTCCGGTGAGGACATATGGCAGGTCACTCAGAAAGCGGTGGATGGCATCGGGTTTCCACGCGGCGATGATGAAGGTTGTGCCCGCCAACATGAATATAAGAGGTGGTGCTAATCGACGAATACGAGCCCAATAAAATTCGCGCAGATCTAATCCGCCCTTACTCAAAATAGAATCCAGCAAGAGGCGGGTGATGACATAACCACTGATGACAAAGAAGAGATCTACACCCAAGAAGCCACCGGGAATCCAGGTGATTCCGAGGTGGTAAAGAATGACCGCCGTTACTGCAAGCGCACGCAAACCATCAATCGGTGCGATGTAGCGGGAGGGTTGATCCGCCATTACTTACGCTTTGGAGATTTTCCCACGCTCTTACTGCCTGCTGTGGTTGCCTTCTTTGCGGTGGGCTTTGAGGTGGACTTTGCAGCAGCAGGAGTTGAGGGACGTGTGAACTCTTTCTCTTTAGGACGATGATGCTCATCGAGCGCATCTTCGATTTGCAGGCCAAGTGCAGCGAGTCGTTCAAAGGCGGTAGAGACGCGGGCCCGACTCTGTCGGATACCTTCTTCTGCAGCGGCGAGGGCTTGATTGTGGATCTTCTGAAGTCTTTCAGATTCGCTCACTGCATCGGTCAACCAATTTTTAAAGTTAGCGATATCAGTTGTGGCTTCAGTAATAACGCGATCGGCTTCTCGCTTTGCAGCAGATGTTATGGTGTTCGCTTCACGATGCTTGGAATCCAGCAACTCTTGCGCAGCCTTGGACGCCTTGGCGATCGCCTCCTTAGCTTCTGTTTCAGCAGCCTCTAAATATTTACGTCCACGACTTTCAGCGCTTTGGAGTGCAGCACGAGCTTTGCTCTCTGCAGTATCTGCCAATTGCTTGGCAGCTCGCTCTGCTTCCGCCAAGGCACGTTCTGCGGTTGCAGCTGCGCGAGCTTCGCGCGCTTGCGCAGTCTTAATTAACGATGTCGCGGTCTCGGTAGCCAAAATTTCAAATTCTTCACGGGTCAGGCTGGTGATGTCGCGACGTGCGCGCAGATCTGCCAACTCCGCTTCTAGAGCACGGATACGATCGAGAGTGCTTTGATTAGGAGTTGAGGGAGATGTGGGTCTGACTCCAGATGCACCGCTTTGACTGGGGGATGAGTTAGTTGAATTCGCTTCTTCATCTTTAAATCCGATCCAAGAGCGGAAATTCTTCTCAGCCATCAGTGGGTCCCTTCATAGGTGTGCTCATTAATCATGGCTTACTCAACCTAGTGTCGTAAAGAGGCGATTGGGCCTCTCGATCCAACGCTCGTTCCAACGCTCGATACAACTCTCAACATAACTCTGCATAAAACTGGTGCGGGAGGCGGGACTTGAACCCGCACGTCCGAAGACACAGGTTCCTAAGACCTGCGTGTCTGCCATTTCACCACTCCCGCTGGAGGGTAGATAAGCGGCAAGGGTACGGGTAGGTTAGGCCTAGTACCAAATGAGGCGACCTAAAACGATATAAGTACTCATAGAGGAGCGATTAACCATGTCTTTAACCCCGACCCCCGCTGATAAGTTCACCTTTGGTCTCTGGACTGTTGGATGGCAGGCCCGTGATCCCTTTGGTGATGCGACCCGCGCCCCACTCGATCCAGTCCGCTCTGTCAATGAGCTCGCGGCTCGCGGTGCCTACGGTGTGACCTTCCACGATGATGACTTGATTCCATTTGGAAGCGATGATGCCTCCCGCAATGGCCATATCCATCGTTTTAAGAAGGCTTTAGACGAGACCGGCATGAAGGTCCCAATGGCAACGACCAATCTTTTTAGCCATCCCATCTTCAAGGATGGTGCACTGACCTCAAATGATCGCGATATCCGCCGCTTCGCTTTGGCGAAGGCGATGCGCAATATCGACCTGGCCGCCGAACTTGGGGCTCAGATCTATGTCTGTTGGGGCGGTCGCGAGGGAGCAGAGTCTGATGGAGCTAAAGATGCCTATGTGGCTCTAGAGCGCTACCGCGAGGGCTTCAACATTCTTGGTGGCTATGTCAAAGATAAGGGCTATGACATCAAGTTTGCGATTGAGCCAAAGCCGAATGAGCCTCGTGGCGATATCTTCTTGCCGACTATCGGTCACGCACTCGCTTTCATTGAGACCCTGGATCACCCAGAGATGGTTGGCGTAAATCCTGAGGTTGGGCATGAGCAGATGGCGGGATTGAACTTTGTTCATGGCATCGCTCAGGCGCTCTGGCAAGGCAAGTTATTCCATATTGATCTCAACGGACAACATGGTCCTAAGTACGACCAAGACCTGGTCTTTGGACATGGTGATTTGAAGTCCGCATTCTTCCTGGTCGATCTACTTGAGCGTTACAACTATCAAGGTCCAAAGCACTTTGATTACAAGCCTGCTCGTACCGAAGATGATGCTGGTGTCTGGGAGTCAGCAAGCGCCAATATGCGCACATATCTGGCTCTCAAAGAGCGCGCTCTGGCATTCCGAAATGATCGACGAGTTATTGATGCAATGAAGGAATCACGCATTGATCAGCTCGAGGTTCCAACGCTGGCCGCTGGTGAAACATGGCGCGATCTTGCAGATCCATCCTTTGATGTGGAGCTAGCAGGCGCTCGCGGATATGGCTATGAGAAGATCGACCAACTTGCCCTTGAACACCTGATGGGTGTCAAAGAGTAGTAACTAGTAGATATAAAAAAGGCGCCTCTTACGAGGCGCCTTTTTTATGGAGTTAATGAGGTTATTAGTTGGCTACGTTGGCGCCTTTACGGGAGATGGCATCAACAGAGGCAGAGATCAAGAGCACTCCACCAGTAACCAGGTATTGGGTTCCTGAGCTAAAGCCCAAGAGACCCATACCGTTATTGATAATTGCTACAACCAGTCCACCAAGAACTGCATCGCGCAACTTTCCTTTTCCTCCGAAGAGAGAAGTTCCGCCGATAACTGCAGCACCAACTGCGTAGAGCAGAGTGGTTCCGCCACCAGTGGTTGGGGAGATGGAGTTAGAGATCGATGCAAAGAGCATTCCGGCAACTCCAGCAAGACCAGAGCAGATCATGAATGCGATGGTGCGTACGCGACGGACATTGATACCAGAGCGACGCGCGGCTTCAGCGTTGCCACCAACTGCGTAAAGGTGGCGACCAAAGACGGTGCGGTTAAGTACAAATGTGCCTGCCACCAAGATCGCAAGCAAGACTGGAACGACGATAGGCATTCCCTTGATGCTGCTGTTTGGTGGATTTCCGCGTTGTTCGTTCAAGACATACGTGGAACCCAAACCGAGAACTACTAAGAGAACATTCTTAGTGAGCCAGACTTTAAAGAGTTCAGATTTCAAATTCTTGCGACGACGGTGCAAGAGGCGATTGAGTCCAAGACCCACATAAAGCCCCAGACCGATGATGGCAAATAGCCAACTCTGTAGGGGAGTGAGGTTGTTGTTCTCAACTGCGATGATGAAGCGATCTTGTAGTGAGATCGTTCCACCTTCTCCTGCCATAAGAAGCAAGATTCCTTGGAAAGCCAAGAAGGCAGAGAGCGTCACGACGAAGGACGGAATACGAAGTCTGGCGACGAGAGTTCCCATCAACCAACCCAGACCCACTCCAACGACGATGCTGATGAAGAGTGCAATGAACCATGGGTAGTGGTGATCATTGATAAGGAGTACGAGCGTCGCACCGCACACGCCAGAGGCGAAACCTGCGGAGAGGTCAATCTCACCGAGAAGAAGTACGAATACCAGACCCATCGCAATAACAATGACAGGCGCAGCCTGAGTTAGTAGGTTGGCCATATTGCGTGCGGTTAAGAAGAATTGGGATGAGAAGGTAAATACGGCGCCAAGTGCGATGAGGCCTAGGAATGCAGGCAGCGCGCCAATATCTCCAGCCTTAATCTTTGCGAAGTAATCAGTAACAACGGTCTTGAGAGTTACTTCTTGATTGGCCAGGTTGTCGGTATTAACACTCATGCGTTTACTCCTACGATTCCTTCAGATTTTCCGGTCGTAATGAGTTCGACCACTTGACTTGCCTTTACATTCTTAGTTTCGACTTGTGCAGCCATAGTTCCTAGATAGAGCGGAGCGATATGGTCGGCAACTTCGAATACATCATTGAGGTTGTGGCTAATCAAAATTACAGCCAATCCATTGTCAGCCAATCTACGTACAAGTTTGAGGACTTGTTCTGTCTGAGCGACACCAAGTGCCGCAGTTGGTTCGTCCAAGATAACCACTTTGGAGTTCCAGAGAACGGCGCGAGCAATGGCGACGGTCTGACGTTGTCCACCTGAGAGAGAGGAGACGGTCTGACGGATAGATTTAACAGTTCTTACCGAGAGTCCATCGAGAGTCTTGGCGGCGAGAGATTCCATATGAGTCTCATCGAGAACTACTCCGGTGCGCTCTTCGCGTCCAAGAAACATGTTTTGAACGATATCCAAGTTGTCGCAGAGAGCGAGATCTTGATACACAATTTCAATTCCTAGGCTGGTGGAGTCGCGAGGTCCATGAATTTCGACCTTCTTGCCCTCGAAGAAGATGTCACCTGATTCTGCTGTGTAGATACCAGCGATGCATTTGATGAGCGTGCTCTTACCTGCGCCGTTATCGCCGACAAGGGCGGTGACCTTTCCAGCGTAGGCGTCAAAATCAACGTTCTTCAATACATGAACTGGACCGAAGGATTTGTTAATCCCCCGCAGCGAAAGAATGGGTTCGCTCACTAGAAACTCCTGTCAATAAAGCCAGCTGGGGTTATTACTGGGGTGCGCCGATGATCTAAGGCGCCACTATAACTAAGAAAACTGGGCCGGAGAGAAAATCTCCGGCCCAGTTTCACACTATTTGCTACTTGAAACTAACTGCTAAGCGGGGTGACCCTTACTTAACGCCGTTAGCTGCGCAAGCGGCTGCACCAGCAATGGCGCAAATCTCAGCAGCTGTACGGAACTTGTCCTTAACAGTTACTTCGACATTTGCCTTTGTGATGGTGGTAGGTGTCAATAGAACAGAAGCAACGTGACGTGTTCCATCCATGACCATACCGTTTGTTGCAGCCTTTGTTCCCTTAACCAATGAAATTGCAAGTGCTGCAGCTGCATTAGCCTCTTGTGAGATTGGCTTGTAAACGGTGTTTGAAAGATCACCAGTCAAGATTGCTGCAAGACCAGCTGCTGATGCATCTTGTCCTGATACGCAAGTCTTTCCATTGAGGTGGTTCTTCTTGAGAACTGCAACAGCTGCGAGGCCAAGACCTTCGTTAGCTGAAACTACAGCGTCAAGCTTTCCGCCTGCCTTTGTGAGTTGTTGTTCGAAGACTGTTCCAGCAAGGGTGTTATCCCAGTTAGCAACAGACTTGTCATCAACAAGGGTTCCACCGGTGGCCTTGAGGTATGGACCAACAACAGATGCATAACCTTGCTTGAAGAGTGTTGCATTGTTATCTGTTGGAGCACCGTTCAAGTAAACAACGCGTGGGTGTGCAACCTTGTGTGCCTTGAGGCAAGCAACGATTCCTTGTCCTTGTAGTACGCCGACCTTTACGTTATCGAATGAAACGTAGTAGTTAGCTGAACCACCGAGGGTTAGACGATCGTAATCGATTGTTGCAACGCCCTGCTTCTTAGCAGTTGCTTCTACAGCAGCTGCTGATGGTGAATCGAGGTTAACGAGAACGAGAACCTTTACACCCTCTGTGAGCATTGCTTGAGCAATTGTTGCGAACTTTGTCTTGTCGCCAAGAGCGTTCTGAATGTCATAAGTAACACCAGCAGCCTTGAATGCAGCTGCGAGTAGTGGACGGTCATCTGTCTCCCAACGAGGAGATGATGCAGAGTCAGGAAGGATGACTCCAACCTGTGGACCTGCTGCGTGAACAGTTGTTGTTGCAACAAAACCAGTAAGAACTAGTGATGCTGCTGCAACTGCTGCCGCGAAACGACGATTTGTCATCTGTTGGTATACCTTTCAGAGGTTTTGAGTACGTGGCCAAACCTGCTTTGGCCATGGGTAGTACTCGGTAGTAGGAAAGTAGTCGTAAAAGATGAAATTTCCGATAGCAAAGAAGCGACATTTCGGACATTTGTCATAACAGTTTGATAACGCAAAAATCCTATTTTCTTTATTTTTCGGGAAAGAGTTCTGCGATTTAAGGCTCGTTCGCTCCGACCGATACCCTTGCGCCACGCATAACTTGTGCAACCCAGAGCTTGCACAACCCAGATCTTGCGCAACTTAATGAAGGTAGAGATGAATAGCAACGGAGTAACTTCTTCAAGCCCAGTGAGCGATCAACTCGGGGCGGCGATAGTGCGTGCCTTGGAACTTGCGCTCGCCGCGGAGGAGCTGCCGAGTGGGCTCGTGCTACCCAGCGAGGTAACTCTGGAGCGGCCGAAGAATCGCGACCACGGGGACTATGCGACCTCTATTGCCCTCGCCCTAGCAAAGCCCGCCGGACTCAATCCGCGGAAAATTGCAGAGTTGCTGCGCACGTATTTATTAGCAGACATACTTATTAAGGATTCAATCTCGGCTATTGAAATTGCAGGTCCAGGATTTCTCAACATCACCCTGGCAAACTCGAGTCAGGGTTCCATTATCGCCTCGATCCTGAGCGAGGGGGAGAGATATGGGCATGGCTCTGCCTTGGCTGGAAAGAAGATCAATTTAGAGTTTATTAGCGCTAACCCAACGGGCCCATTGCATCTGGGTCACACGCGTTGGGCCGCTGTCGGAGATGCCCTAGGTCGCGTCTTGAGCGCTGCTGGTGCCGAGGTAACGCGTGAGTTTTACATCAATGACCGCGGAAATCAGATGGAATTATTTGGTGCCTCACTTAGAGCTGCTGCGCTAGGGCTACCAGTTCCCGAGGATGGTTATCACGGCGGCTACATCACTGATCTTGCCAATGCGATTAAAGATCGCTCCCCAGAATATTTATCGCTCCCCGAAGCCGAGAGCTTAGATGCATTCCGAGATGCTGGATATGCACTGCAACTACTAGATCAACAGCGCGTACTTGAAAATTTTAGAACGCACTTTGATATCTGGTTCTCGGAGAAATCGCTGTATGAAAATGATTTCTTCAAGCACTGTCTCGAGCGTCTGAGAGAACAGGGGCATGTCTTTGAGGATGGTGGCGCTACCTGGTTGCGAACAACTGACTTCGGAGATGATAAAGATCGCGTGATGATCAAATCTGACGGCGCATTCGCATACTTCGCCTCTGATTCGGCGTATTACATAAGCAAGCGCGAACGTGGTTTTGAAATATGTATTTACATGCTCGGTGCTGATCACCACGGTTACGTCAATCGACTTAAAGCCATCGCTGCCTGTGCTGGAGATGACCCTAATTACAACATCGATGTCCTCATCGGCCAGTTGGTAAAGATCATGGAAAATGGCGAGGAACTCAAACTGAGCAAGCGCGCCGGAACCATCATCACCTTAGAGGAGTTGGTGGAGAAGGTCGGCGTGGATGCCGCGCGCTACACCTTGATTCGCTATCCAGTTGATACACCGATGGTGATGGATGTCGATGTTATACGAAGCCGCACCAATGAGAATCCGGTCTATTACGTGCAATATGCCCATGCTAGAATTTGCGCGGTCCTTCGCAATGCATCCGATCTCGGCATCAGCTATGGCGCTGACCAGATCCATCCAGAGCTCCTGGTCAGCGCCATAGCTGATGCCGAGA
>Ga0208744_1000656_pt1 | contig 11780 bp, 11 predicted proteins | sample CryBogCBH24Aug09_FD_184620 | JGI IMG/M metagenome (GOLD analysis project Ga0208744, IMG submission 184620) | Freshwater microbial communities from Crystal Bog, Wisconsin, USA - CBH24Aug09 (SPAdes) (version 2) | ecosystem: Environmental > Aquatic > Freshwater > Lake | place: Crystal Bog...
ATGCAGATCAGAATGGAATCTAAACGAGATAACTTTGTTTGAAAAAAAAGTGAAGTATCTCTATGCTCAGTATATGTTAGTTTGGGATTTAAACCAATCTCTACTTGCATTGGATCTCAATCATGATACGATTTGCAAACAAAGAAATCCACATAAAATTGTTCATCTCGGTTCAGTAATTAAACAATTCGGTAGTCTTAGAAAATGCGATAGTGCCACCTGGGAAAGATTTCATCAGAAAGCTACGACTAGTATTTGGAGAGGATCAAGCAAAAGACGTAAAACGCTAACATTAGAAATGTTGAAGAGATATTATTTAGGAAATTACTCCAAGATGCTCGATGTCATCGCCAGAATTCATTTTACCAGAGACAAAATAATTGAGGAAATGAAGCCCATTGAGCATTTCGAGTACGTTCAATATTTACCGATGAAACGTCATCCTAAAATACGATTCAGATTAAATTGTGACACTCAAAAATTAACTCTCGATGACGGCTGGCAATCTTCCGTTAGTTGCTATGAGCCGATTGATAATCCAGCTAAGTTTCAAAGATTGATATTCGATGACTTAAATTTTGTTGAGACAATTCAAGATGTATGTGGTATCAATTGGACAGATAAGGCTACTATGTTATGTTACGACACATTTTTTCTGGGGGCAATTAAGTATATTAGTGATGCAAAATCTATTGGTGAAGGAAAACTAATTGCGTCACCAAAAATACCACAGAAATATGATTATGCGCTAGTCAAAGTTGCGTTGACTGATTTGGACGATGACGACGATGATCGTATATCACTTAGTGATGGTCACTCAAGACTATCCAAACGGCGTAGAACAGCTTCAGCGGAAGATCGCGAGGAGTACTCTGTTGCTGATGATGCAAATAATTCAACTACAACTATTCTTGTTAAGTTGCTGCTCTTCTTTGGCATGTCCAGATTTGAAAATGAGGAGCATGGAGGTGATACTGAAAAAACTCACTTATTTTGCATCGTGCAAGAGTTGTATCCAATCGCTAAAAAAAATCTGATGAAAGGCAAAAATAAAAGGACGAGTAAGATTAAGGAAAGGAGTGCCGATATCCTATTAGGTAAACCGTTCCAATGGGCATGTCACCCTAGAATACGAACGAAGTTCAATTTTCATCTTATTCCTGTTGAAGCCATTTTACGACCTGTTTTTGTGGTCCCCGAAGTAAGCGACTCATATAACCGTAATAAACCCAAATTCGACGATGTATTCTATATGTTAGATAGAGTTTTTTTTGATCGGAGTGGTTGGAATGGTGAAATTGATGTTATTATGGAAGAGTTTGAGGCACAAACAGCAGATGATGAAAGGGATTATTTGCTACAGAGATCTCTTGGAAACCTTCAGATCAGAAAGAGTTTTCCACCTCAAGACTTTGAAGTAGATGTTGATGATGTGGATGAGGATGAAAGCAATCAAAAAGACAAAGAAACTAATATTTACTTTGATTACGAATAGATGTTAAATAACAGTTGTTTTATGTATGTCGAACACAACTTATTTCCTCGTTTGTTAAATGACTAATTGTTATAACGAATATAAATGTTAGCAGTGGTAACGCATTTTGTAATACTTTAATTAAAGTTACCTCATTTCGAACAGATCTTTTCATTTGTGATCTTCATAACAGTCTTCTTCTCCTTCATTGCTAAAGAGATCAGTTAGATTATCTGCCCCAAACAGTACTCGATTTAAATATATACAGGTATTACGCAACTTTTGATTATTCTTATTCCCGGGAAATATTGTTTCCTCCAGCATATCCCAATCATCAAGTTTTTGATTATCACTTAGCCTAATTATATATTTTAAAAAAATTGTTCGTAAACATTTTAATTATATTACCTTTTAATCACCATCAACATAGAGGAACGTTCCACGTAAATATCAGATTGGGTATACATGGGACTTAGAACTCTTTCCAAAATACATCTTGTTCTCTCCACAGCACTAAGGTCACTATTTAGTATATCCTCTACGATGAGATTACTAAGAGGCTTAAAAAGATTACGGTAAACCATTGCTGCGTTTTTCACTAAATATACGCCGCAATCAATTCCATTTGGTTGTCGTGGTAGCTGTTAATATATTATTTATAGAATCTTAGCGTAGTCATAAGTGGGTACTTACAAAAGATCGTCCGTCAATTGTAATAAACTCCGTAACATTTGTGGCAATAGTTGGAGAAAATACCGCACTTTTTTTCTCTTCCTCCAAATAAGCTATTATAAGATTAGTAATAATCTCAGTATTATGTATTCCAGAGAGTGAATCCATGTGTAAAATACATGGAGGAAGTATATCCAGAGCACATCTTGGGGAAGTATTTGAATTAGCTGATTCCAACAATATTTCGCTACAACTTGGATTGCAAATAACGACTAAACTCCAATGCATATCCCCACAAGGCGTAATTGGAATCAGTATCATTCGCTTGCTGAATAGACCTCCTGGTATTCGTTTAGTCCATGTTTTTACCTCATCAAACACGATACCCTTTTCTGGATCACCTCTAGTCAGTTTACTAAAAAACATACTACTAAAGATATGTACTTGGTCACTTGTTAAAGGATTATGATCTGGATGTATGCTGCTGTCGCCATAAAACAGTGTATGTAGGCGAAAGTCAACTAAAGCATCATTAAACATTTTCCCTGGTTGAACTAGACTAGCATCTTTTCCCGTTATAGTAACAGCACCCTGAATAAATATACGTAAACATAGCAAGCTTTAAACGAACTCGAGAAAAACTTACTATATCCAGCTCTGCAGGATATTTGAACGAGGTAAAACTCTTAAAATCGAACTCCTGTCGTACAGAATTCCGTGATTTAGTATTCAACCTCCTTTTTTGTCTAGGATTACTTGAGTACGCTTCTTGTTTGGTAGACACTTTCACATTAGGACTTGGACTGAGTACGGTAACTTTTTCCTTCCTTTTCTTCGGAGTGGATGGAATCTTCTTTGGACTCATAATCGCTAGATTTTTAGCATCACAATTCTTAGCTTGGCAAGCTCTCGGTAGTCTTTGTCTAAAGTTAATCACAAACCGCTCCAGTAGGTCATGTCTCGCATAATTCTCTCGGAATGTCTCTTCGTAGTATTTAGGCAAGTCTTCAACAAACAGTAACGCTTTCAGTTGTGCTTTCAATTTAGTGATACAAAGTTTAACTTCCTCTACTTCTATTACTGGAAGAATGCCGGGGAAAAAGTGACGCACAAAATCATCTCCACCAATAGTTTGATTTGATTCTTGTACAATTCCTATGATTCTATTCTTCAGTACAGAGAAAAGGTCTTGTACTGTTACAGAAGCGAACCCCCCTTCATATTCGTTCTGACAATACCATAACAAAGTGAGCCATTTCGTTCCTTCTGGGGAATTGTATAAACCTGGTGCCATTCGATCAAAGTATGCAGAGTTAAGCCAAAATGAAGTAGTTTTTACGCTCTTGGGAAACAGTGCAGCAACATCATTTAATTCGCACCAGTTTTCATATGACATTGATTTTCTTGATTTAGACCGGCCCCATTTTACCACGCGAACAAGTTTGCTCTTTAAATCCGACGAAATTCCATCGTTGTTTGCCCATTCCTCCAATTTGTCAATCCAAGATTTGTACTCTTTCGGTTTACCTCTATAATACCACTCTGATGACCAAGTCATTGAGTCACGGTTAATTAATTTAGGTAGAACATCCACCAATTGCAGAGCGCAAGTTCCATCTCCCTTACAAACGTTGTCTTGAAAATCTCCTCCAGAGTATTTCAGAGAAACAATCACTTTGATGAGTCCTTCATCCACATATTTGTCGATTGCGTCAGTGTTAGTAACTTTTATACCGTCGGGGGCGAATAAGTTGCAGTCTAAACTCAAGCGAACATTATCTGTTTCCACTCGTACTATCTCCATCACCATTTTAACAGCAAGGGTTTGATTGATGATTGAGCAATCAATATCCATGTCAACACCACTCCTTTCACTTCTCTGTAACACTGTGTTAGGATTTCTTTTCTTCTCGTCACTTGGGATTTGTTTCCTAGCCGAATGCTCACCGTCACCCTTATCGTTGATCAGAGGAACACTGTCACCCACTATTTTAACCAAAGGCACAACGTCACCATCGTTCTTCATGATAGGAACAGTATCACAATCGTCGGTAATCATAGGAACACTCTCACCATCAGTCTTAACCAAAGGCACATCATCACCATCGTTCTTTATGGTTGGCCCATTAATAGTCATACCATCTTTGCCTTGTTCACTTGCCTGCTTCGTATTGCTTAACTCAATAGCTGTTCCTTCTGATTCCATCTTAGGGCTACCGTCGCCTTTCTCGTCACTACTATTGGTCGATAACCATTCAGTTTCCATGAATTCTTCCAATTGACCACCATCTGTCTTACTCCCGGTATCTGCCGAACGGTTCCAAAGTGAATCATGATCATAGCAATTCTTTGATAGGTCAGTTGCGTCAGTCACTACAATTCTGCCAACTTCATCAGAAAGGTTTATGCTAGGTTTGATTCCACATAAGATGCAAGATCCGTCACCGTTGCGTTTTGCCCTCTTCTTTAGCGATTCTTGAAATGCGTGTTTAAGTAAACTAAATGTGGCATCATCTTCCAAAAGCGCTGGCAATTCCCGTTTCAATCTACTGATAATATCTGCACTCTCTGACACTTCAAACATCTCACGAGGTTTAAAGGCATTAACTTTCTCAAAGTGCTCAGGAACATACTCAGCTTCGCGGTCATTCTCAGACACAATAAAAGATTTCAGATCGTCATCTGTCGGCACACCTGTTTCGTCCCCGAATCCTACCTTATGCTTTATTGTTGGGCCCAGTGGAACAAAAACATTTGGATCTTCGTCATATACGTAGATTCTCACATCAAAATTTGAATACTCGGGTTCACTTTGAATCGCTAATGTGCCTTTAATACTAGATTTGATTGATTTGAATCCTAAACCTTTAAGCCATGTGTGGTGAACCTTAGGGAAAGTTCTTCTAGCTACGCGGAACATTATAACTTTGCAACTTGATTCCGGTAGCACATGCTTTATGACGTACTCATCAATTAAAGGCAGACCAATGAAGTTCGTGATCACCTGACATTTCTTCAAGTCTGCGAGGAATCTGTCATTACACTTCAAGATGTCCTGACTAACAAAGGAGATTGAGTTAAGTATTTGACACTTCCCATTGGTTATATACTTCATTATGTGCTTAATGCTGTCAATAGTTTCCGGGAGATCTATTCCAACACAGTTCACATGCTCAAACATCGTGGCCATGCTAGCAACAAGGTACGGGATTCCAACACCAATATCAGCGTAAAATTTGAAATTCAGAAGAGATTTGAATTGCTTTCTAAGGAAGTAAATGATCCGAGTCGCTGTTAGACATGAAACATTTATTATCCCATACCCCTCAGTAGTTGTCATGTTATACCAGCGCATCCCGTCCAACTCCGACCATACTTCTTTGATAGTGTTTTCAATTGCACAGAACTCAATATTATTAGCCTCATCCCGGACTTTTCCAGCAACCTTGGTTGCAAATACATTATAACCAGAACTATGCATAATGGGGTTTACTAGTTCGGTATAAGTCTCATGCAGATCTTTTACTTCCGAAATCCCTTTACCTACCGCAGCGACATTCAATTCCAGAAAAATGTAATCCTTTTTCCGTTGGGAAGATTTGGTCTCAATCATTAGCACTTGATCAAAGTAGACACCTAGTTGGTATATAATGTAGTAAACTATCTCTTGGTGCTGATGATACTTCTTGGCACCAGTTAGAGCACTGAGGGCAGACGTAATCTTCGGCGACTTCAGCAGAGATATTCCTTGCTTTATGATCACAATGAAATACTCGTATTCGGTTGCCAGTATATACTCCTTACCATACACCGCCTTTCTTAGAAATATTGATGAGCTCACTTTGCTTCCCCCACTTCCTAAGCTACCAACACCGTCCTTGTTTCCCTTCTTTCTCACGATTTTCTTCTCCTCACTATTCTTTTGCTCTTGTTTTACATCATTGTCGTCATCGTCGTTTTCCGGATCTGCACATTCGTTATAATCTGCCTTTGATATTGATGGTCCCCTTCGGTCGTCATACTTCTCCTCTGCATCCATTCTCCTCGTCTTCTTCTGCTCAGAATTTTTGTCTACATCAGACTCTGATAATGCGGGCAAGTTTTGGTTCTCATTTTCATCATCTTCCCATTTCAGTTTAGCATAGCTCTCCTTCATGGTGGCCTCATTTGTTATATCTCGATAATGTACACTTGCTTGCACAAATATATGAGCTGGAAGTTGGTCCTTGTTGAGGTACCAATATAAACCAACCTTGTCGTATTCCCACACACACTCTTCATATTTCTCTAGTCCGGATTCCTTGGTGTAGAACGCCAACTCACCTTCAGTAACAGTTAACACCACGTTGGCCTCAATAAACGATAAGCCATCATTCGCGTACGCCATCCTAAAGCGGCAGCATTTCGATCGGTGATCGTAAAAATCAATTGCAAACCCACACTCCAAAATATAAAAGGTGTACTTCAAGTGGAAACTATCTGGTCGTTTTCGAAGAACCTCTCCATATACATCCTCTATTCGCCGATTTGGAAGTACACGCCCCGCAGAAAACGTGCCTAACTCGTCCTCATTTGGAAGAAGCTCCGGGTATTGGCATAAATTAGATTCAGCAACATACAGGGGACAGTATCCTTGATCAGCAATTTCATCATGTAAATCCTTTCGGAAACCGGGCATTGAATAAAGATCAGTCAATGACATCTCTCCAAAATACACATAATCTGGATCTGGACTCTCCGGCTCGGGGTTTTCCTCCATCTCCTCATCATCACTTGCAGTGTAACCATTTGATTTTGAGATATTTGGTGTGTTCTGGTTGTCCTCATAATTACCACTGTCAACATCTGCAATATCAGGTTCCATATTCTCCTGTTCCGTTGAGTTGTTTTGCTCGTTCAACAATACAACACGTGAAGAAATCGTCTCCTCCTGGTGGCTCTCTTCCTCTACATTCTCCAAGAAGTTAGTAGTTCCTTTCCCGCTCACTCCACTAGCAGTATCATAAACATTGAATCCAAGGTGAACAATAGTATTGTAAATATTTGTTGTCGTTGTTGCCGTCTGAATAAGATTATCGTTCTCGGCGCTAGTAGTATTTATACTTCCAAAGTTTTCTAAAACATTGACATAGAAATATGTATAACAAGAGGGAAAATACTTGAGAAGGAAACGACTTATATCACGCGGACTAGTTGCTATTGCAGAAAAGCAATACAAAAAGCTAGAAAGATAGTGGCTGGGACAGGGCAGCAACAGGTAAATACATACTAAGCGGAATAGGAGCAGAGGATACTACACCAAAAAACAGCTACTACTATTTTCCACCCAACCAAATCTATTACGCTGTCGTACTCACTTTCTAGGTGATATTGAAAGAGCGCCCTTATGCATTTTATAAAATGGTTTTTTTCCCTTTTAAGTTGTCTTAGAATTTTATTTAGCTCGAGAGTGTCATCTGTATCTGTAAACAAGTATAACAAGTAATAAGTATTTTGTTAAAATTGAGATATTAGTAGTTCTTAATAACCTGCTATTGAATCTTTTAATTTTATTTTGGCTATTGCATCACTATTGGTGTGCGCAGGGTCGGATTCTATTTCTATATCATTCAGGTATTGTTCGTAAACTAACAAATAGTTGGAAAATTTTTGTTGATTTGTTGGGTGCTCAAACTGAACTTCGTTTATGGCAACGATTCGAACATATTCGTTTCCAAACGGTTTTATACACTCATTAAATTGGGTCATTGTTACGCAACCATTGTTCAATAAATGGGTTATTATTCCTTTTCTTACATCTTTCCATTTCCTTTTCAAGTCATGATTCATAGTCGCAATCTCATAAAGCAGGTTCAAGATTGATTTAGGAACTACAATATCCTCTACATGAGGACCATCTCCAGGTCGAATTTTTGTTAGTGTTAAGTTCGAATTCTCTTCCACCATACTATTGCTAAGTAGCTCCATTTTTAACTTTTACTAAAATATATCGCCAACTGCGTTGTTGGTTCACCAAAAGGTATCTTTTGCAGCTCGGATAAAGGAAAAACTTTTCCTTTATCCGAGCTGCAGAAGATATGCATTATCCCCCTTACAATTTTCAAATTTGCCACTCATAAATTTAAAAATGCCAAGGTTGCCCAAAGCGAAGAAGTCGAATAATGTCGAGGCGGCACTGGCCGCAGAGCGCGCGGAGGCACTAAATGAGCTAGGGAAGAGCTGTTCTGCAGTTGGGAAGCGATTAGGCTTGGAGAGAGCTCAAGAGCAGAATCCACTCAGCGAACCCTCAAACAGGAGCAATAGCATAAGGACTCCAATTGGCAGTCCCATATCACAGGTGGAACGAGTTCCGCAGGTATGTTGACTTGCATTTGATGAATTCTTGAAGTTTCATCTTGCATCTCAGAGTGGCTGTTCGGAATCAGCCGCTTCCAAAGCTGTGGCCATCGCAGAAACAAGGGAAGAGGATGATGATGAATGTCATTACAAGGAGAACAATGCCCGAAATGAAACCGGACCAATGCCTTCTAGCGCTCTCGACGTTCCGGGATTACCTCCTTTGCCATGGGCTCCTTCTGACCACGAGGTTGCAGCATCCGCAATCATGATCAAGAAGACTACTGTTAAGCAGCTCCCATGCAAAGGAGTATGCATCGGCAACCTTTCCCATCTTAGTGCCGACGCTTTTGGCATAAATCCAGTCTGCAAGAAGGATATCGATCTTTGTCCGCAATTCGTCGGAAGGCTCAATAGGGGACCTAAAGTTCCGTGTTATGTCGTCATTCGTAACAACGAGGAGTATCTTCCATCGGTGGAAATAGAGTATATTGACAAGCTCATTTTAATGTGGCAGGCTGTTGATATGGATGATTTTCATATCAAATCGGGTGGGTTGAAGGTACTAACTAGTAAACAAAAACATATTTACTGTCTCTATTTTTAATTTTGTTTCTTGTATTATTTAGCTCCTAAATAAATCTTTCAAAACGGACGGAACGCCTGTAATGAATGACGAGCTATTTAATCTGCTTATGAAGAATAAGTTTATTAAGGAGCATTTTCTTCGCGTATCAAAGAATAACAGAAATGGGATGTTAAAGCAGTTTAAACAACTTGATGATTTGCTTCAAGAAATTTTAACTTCATCTGCAATGCGCGACGTATTCTTTAGCATGCTTCTGGAGCAGAAGAGAGCATTATCCACCAGCGTCAGCTCGTCTGAGAACGCCAATCATACTGGTATTCCTTGCTTAAGGGCGCAGCAGCTTAACTCTGCTCACAGAGGATTGCAAGCTTGCAAATTTCAAACTATTGTCGAAGCTATTGCACTGCACCTGAATATTTGGGTATACACCGACAATATCGAAAAACATTTTGACGGTACGTGTTTTTCACCAGCGCTGTGATTCACACCTGTTATACAATTTAGTTAATGATAAGTCTACTATTTAAAGATCATCTTATTTGATTAAGGGTTAACTTTGATCATGACCAGATCATTTAATAGTAGACGTATCATTAACTATATTAATACATGCTAGAATAAATGCCTCATTCCCAAGTCTCTCTCTAATATCAGAAATGTGAAAATGTAGGTCTTTCCGACTCTAAAGATTCATTCTGCAAGTTGACAAGGCCTGGGAATGAGGCGTTTATTCTGGCATGTCTTCATGAAGTTGCTGAAGGAGTGGTTCCCGGAAGAGTACCATTCGACTGGGACCGACTGAAAGGCAATATGAAGAATATCCTGCCCTTTGTCGAGAAGTCCAGAAAGAAGCTCTCAGCGGACCAAGATATGATTAAGTTTCTCCGTCGAGAGAGGAGCTTTTATTTCGCGCAATGGGGTCTTAGCAATCTTCCTCCTTGTAAACGGGCGCGAGATGACGCTACTGGTCGATTTTGTTCCGGAGTTTCCACGGAGGGCGCGGGAACAAGAGGGCTTGGCTCCATGGAAGAAGTGAATGAGGCAGATGACCGCGAGTAAGAATGTAAAGGTATGCATTTGGAGGTAGAGATTGTGGAACAATAATGAGAACGGGCAAAAGTAAAGTCATAACTACAATTATTTCACACAAATGTATAGCCCTGCTATAGTGGACCAGCTATAGTTGGTCCATGTAAAATCGTCCATGTAAAGCTGTCCTCGTAAAGTCGTCCACGTAAAGTCCACCATATGAAGTCCACCATATAAAGTCTACCATGTAAAATCTACCATAGTAAAGTCCTCCACTTAAAGTCGTCCAGCTATAGTGGACCAGCTATAGCTACCTAAATCCTCCCACATTATAGACGTCCATCCAAAGTCGACTTTGGATGGTGACTATAGCTGGTGGTTTAACCATCTAAAACCCATCTAAAGTCCACCAGCTATAGTAGGTAAAAAATTTATCCACTGATGTGAGCGAGGGAGGCGGTTACCATTCGGTACGTGAAGAGAGGATAGTAGATATAAAGTACTGCGGTTGTCCTCGTTGCGATGAAGTAATATGTCTGTTCCCCTTTGAGGGCAGGCTTTGTCCATAACCTAGGTAATAACTAACTATTCAACTCTCGGTTAGGAAGATCTATCTATCAGCACCTGAGCACTTTGATAAAAAATAAAAGTTAGGACAAACTCGATGTTGCTTGGATCTATATATTGTTAAAAAATACAAATATAGTGACCACATGAAAAAAATGCTTCTTGCGATTGAACGGTGCTTGATTTACGAAATTGAATATTCGCAGAAATAAGAGGTAACCTTTATTTCGAGAAAAGTGAAATTGCAAACTTTTCAGATTTTCATAGTATTCACTGCTTATAGTCCACTTATTGCAGAAAGAATAAAGGGAAAGTCCTACTCTATATGAGACTTATATGTGAAGCAATTAAGACAAGGATTGTTCGAATCATATTGAAGTAGAATGGCGGAATTCAAGTCAGAATAATGAACAATATAACCATTCTATTATTCAGGTGATAGTTGCACGGCGCTAAATTAAGATAGTGGTGAAGATTTTCTATTGGGAGAACGCGACGCTCATAACTTGTTCCAGAGGAGGAATATTTAAAATTCAAGGTTCAGTTTGTGAGAGCTGAGGCCGTACGGTAAATCTCCATATTTTGATCAGGCTGAGAAACCTCTTGTTCATGTGTGTTGGTGGCAGTTGAATTCTCATTCAGGTTCTCTTAGAGAGACGAATGCGGTAGATATTGAAAATTAATGCTGCTGTTGATTATGGGTTGCAGTCGATACAGTTACCTGGATTCATCTCTATGGCGCTATTTCCATTGCCTTCTATTTTAAATTTTTGGGGTAACGAAGCATCATAAGTTTGACTTCCAATATTTCTTGTGGTAGGGGTAACAGAAATTTCGGAATTCTGAACTTTAAAGGTATTTATTAATAATAACGCCGCAGCTTTTGCCATTTTCCTTTCATATCTGACTTTGGCTCTTTTGCGATTTCGTTCTTTCGCAGCGCGCGCTTCGCCATTATCGTGGTTGTTTCGCTTTGGCATTCAAATTTCAAATAAATTTTAACTCTTGTTTTTGCACCTGTACCAACTGCCAACTTCCTCATTCTGCAACGTGAGTTGCCTTTGAAGATCGACGTAAATCCAATTTGTATCTACATTCGATTTTCTACAGATA
>Ga0208744_1000665_pt1 | contig 11678 bp, 6 predicted proteins | sample CryBogCBH24Aug09_FD_184620 | JGI IMG/M metagenome (GOLD analysis project Ga0208744, IMG submission 184620) | Freshwater microbial communities from Crystal Bog, Wisconsin, USA - CBH24Aug09 (SPAdes) (version 2) | ecosystem: Environmental > Aquatic > Freshwater > Lake | place: Crystal Bog...
TACCTCTGTGTTTTCATTTACAAAATTTATCCTTCTAAATATACAAGGTAAAACTTAAATTTATTGGATACAAATAATGTCAAATACAGAGTAATAGGATTATTTATATAGGGGCGGCAGCGCGCGAAGCTGAGCACTGGTCCCCCTATATAAATGGAAATGGTTTTGATGTGGTACCACTTAGTAGCCAGCTGTAAACTACTTGAGTGTACGCACTTTAAAAGTACAGGAATCGAACCATGTAAAATGTTTAGTTTTGACAACTTTCCAGTATTGGTCCACCATTTGAATACATTTATTTTTGATAAATTTATAAAATATAATCATTTAGCAAGAAACACACTCTTATTTCTATTTTAGTTCAATTTCGGCGGTATCTAGCACATTACCGGATAACGCCAAATTTGAATCAAACATTTTTCATAGAAACAAAAATATGATTACATCGGCGGATCTGGAGGCAGCGCGCACATTTAACGCGGTATACGTTACCGATTTGCCATTAGATATTTTGGCATCTTTCAATGCCATTAAAAGATTGGACGAAATGAAAGAAGCACTCTATCGGCATTGCTCGAAGTTAATATGTAAGTATCTGTACGAGGACAAATTGTGCAGAACTATGGAGGACGTTAACGGAATTATTATGGACTTGGAGTCAGCTTATGTTGCAGTGTTTTCTTTGAGCAGAACTGATTTTGATTGTTCAGATATTCAATTTCAGAATCATTATGATCTTTACATCGACTACTCTAAACGAAGGAAACATCGCAGTAGCAACAAAGGTTTTTTATTCTTTTTGCATACTAAAATAAGCTTGATTTAAGTTTTATCGTCTTTAGATTCTGCTGTTGTGAGGGAATGTAAGCTCATATTTCACAAATATACTAAGATTAGGCAGGATTTTGCAAAACGAGTTAAGATCTATTTTAAACGAAACTATTTGAATCGTAAGTTAAAAGCAACGCAGTTTATAAGTATTATTAATCTATTTATTTATATTTGTTTGCTAGAAAATGTTTGCAATACTGCAGCAGTCTGTAATGGTGAATTTCTTCCCAATCCTGCGGTTGGTGTCGTGGTGGATAGTGAGGATACGGCTACCAACACGAGTGATCAAATATTGGCTACAGCTGACATTGGGTTGATGCCAGTGGACGTTTTACCATCTTTAGATCTGATCGATACAACTGATGTCCATGAAATAGTCGATTGGGAAGGGATTAGTAATTTTGATCTAAATTTTACTGATGCAGATATTGCTGATTGCGCCAATGACACTGAACGTACCGGGATGCCAACGTTGAGAAAGGGTACATCTCGAAAAAGGAAAAAGAAATCGAATGGAGCTAAGTTTAGAAATTTCAAGAAGCGTCGAATCAGCCGGACTCGATCGACAGGAGCAACAGCAACTAAGAAAAATATAAATTATGTTACAACTTCTGTATTGAACTCTATAAATGGTGTCAACATTGTTGGTATACTGAAAGCAGAGTACTCCAAACTGGATATCGTAACTAAGAGAGAATTATTCAACATAGTAATGAAAGATTTTCCTCTGTGCAACGAATGTCGAATAGAACGTGAGCTCAATGAATTGGAGGAGAATGATGAAATGGTTCTGTATTGTCATGAGAAGGAATGTAATTGTGCAATTTATTCGAAATCTAGGTATCACGAAAATGGATTTTTTATCGGCAGTGTTGGTATAAACCAATTTGACATGGATTATCAACCAGCGTTTGCCCAATCTATCTTGAGTACGGAGAATTTGATAAGTCGCCGTGGTACGAGAGGGCAGTTACGCCTTCGAAATCTTCAACCGGTGAATTTCGGTAGGATGAGAAACAAGCAGAATCGGTACATGATACCATGGAATATGGTCCCTGATGCACAGGATAGGCGATACGTAGACCAAGTTCTTGATGCTGTGGAGGGGCATGTTGACAATTTCATTCAAGACAACAACGAATTGTATGCAGAATCGGTAGATAAGATACTTGGACCTATAGTACACAGGCATACTGATGGGACTATGAGGCGCGACGCAGTTCTGTTGGTCAGCTATTCTGGGACAGAAGTGCAATCCTATCATACCGATCAGAAATGTCGGAATGACGGACTCTCTGTTTTATATTCGCTGCAGAATGATACATATCTAGACGTAATTCTAGGGTCGCATGTTTCTGAGAATTTAAATGTTCCGTCCTCTCCTAACACTCGTGTGAGTATTCCAAAGGGTCATTTCATTGTTTTCTCCGGTGGTTTATATCACCGAGGAATCAATTACGAACACTTCAATGTTCGATTGCATATGTACGTTGACTTTTTAGGCAGTCATCGTGCTGCAGGATTCGTATTTAACACGGAGTGAGGGATCAAATGAAGTTTCCAATACTTGAATAAGGTGCCTTTGTTTGAATAATGTAGTGATGACGCTTGGTGCACTATATATAAAAATCTTAATCTATTCATTTTATACTTATTTTTGAGTCAAACTTTTTGTAGGTAAAAGAAAGATTAGGAAGAAGGAAAATTTAGTAATATTACAGATCAAACAGCGAGGAAAACGTTTTTGAAATACGCAATAGTTTATAAACTTCCCTTGGGTTCGGACGTCGTGGTATTCAAATAATTTTAATACAGCTTCAGTACTTTTCAAGTGTTTGCATCATGACTACTTAAGATTTGTTGTTACTCTAGAAGGTTTTTCATGCGAATTTTTAGTTCAAGTTGTATCTATTTACATAATTATAAATAATTTACCAAAAATGTCTTTATCGAAGAATGTTATGAGTATGAATGAAGTTTTTGATGAATCTTCGAAGGAAAAACAAATGATTGACCGCATGGACCCAGAAGCAGCTAAACGTCGAAAGCTGAACGAGAAGAAATCGAAACGTAAATACTTCTTATTGCATGTTCTTTGTGTGCTAACTGCGATCAAGTGTATCTTTACATAGATGCCTGGATAGTGGACAACGAGCCCGCTGCGGCCATTGCATCAGGTAAGGAACTGATGGATAAAGTTTTTTATAAGATTATCACTATCTAATAGCTTTGCCTACTCGCATTAACAATATTAGGACCAATTTGCAAAACGTTTGGGCCGTTTCTTCAAGGGGATAAATTTGCAAAAGTTTTCAAGCCAGCAGCATTAAACGGAAATTTACCGGGCGGAATTTTTGAAAATGTTGTTATGACAAAGAAGCGTTATTTTCCTTTAAACTTTCCCTTCCGCCATGTGCATGGCCCTTATAAAGAGCACCAAATAAAGAAAGCCAAGGATATATTTAAAGAGCTTTACTCGGAAGCTGAGGGATTGGTGGTACCTCCATGTATAACGGAAACGTATGACCACGATTTCTACCTAGCATGTCCACTGTTCTCTAGCGACAACATGGAGATCGCATTAACACGTATGCGCATGTTGAACGTTGATCTACAAAGCATGGTGAACCTTTTCAATGGAACGGTAAGTAATCAACTAAAACTGATACACAGGGTAATCTTAATATTAAAAACTTGCTACTCCCAGACGTTCGCCGGAGACAATTCATACCTAACCGGAAAAGAAATTTGTATTGTGTCCCGGGCGCATAACCTAGACAGGGCTTCGAGGCTATTGCTCAACGTTCTGAATACAAGCCCAGGAACGCCTCGTCCCGAAGCAATCAATCTTACCTCTGAGGATACTCCAGGAAGCATTTTGTCTGACATTTCTTACTCTACCTCTCCTGCAAAGCGCTTTGCTATCGAACCTTTTGGGTTGTTCAATACGATGAACATGGAGTCTGAAGCTTCGGATGTTGTTTTGCTTTCTTCCTCGAATCTCGATGTCAATCAATCTGCTGGAAAGAAGTCTAGCACAAAGACCAGACGAGAATCAAAAGAGGGACGCAAAGTTAAGGCGGGGAATGACGAAGATACGAAAGAGTGAGTATTATATAAGGCAAGAAGTCCTGAAGTTAAGGTTTACAGTGAATGCGAAAATAAAGTCAAATGAAATGTCATGATAATGGAAAAAAATAAATTTCTTATATCCTGATGATGTTGTAGTAAATTTCTAACTAAGTTTCAATAAACGTGATATTTATTCCAAAAATAGTTATTAAGAAGCGACAATTTTATTTAGCAAAGTAGGTATATACGTTGAGAAATTAAAATATTCTAATTCAAACTTAAATATGTGTATCCTGTTTTTTTGTTAACGTGAATACGCTCAGGAGCGGCGGTCGTTGCATATGGATGTTGTTTCAAAAACTGGAAATCATAATATATTTTAATTTGTACGACTATACAGATATAAGCAGAGTTAAAGGGAATAAAGGGAACATAGCGGGCGATGGTCCGACCAATACAAGCATAAAATCTAGATGCCTAACAAAAAATGGTTTCATCATCAAACGGCATGGTCATAGAGGAAATTTTGTTATATCGAATTTACTGCTCGAACGTATGCACAGTAAGTTTGGTGAAACCAACATCCCGCTAATTGATGCTGTAATTCATGAATTGAACAATGAAAATATAACAAACTATACAGCGACGGCTGTTTCCAACATGGTAGCAAATTTAGATATTACGTCGATTAGATTTGTGAACCCAGGGGATGGTGTACTGAGGCTTGCGGAAGAAATACCAAGGGTTATTCAACCTATAAGGGGCGAGTATAATTTTGAGAGGAGTTTCATCGATCATACCCGTAATTTCAAATCGTTGAATCTGCTATGGGACGTCAATAGACCATGCCAATATTGCGGGTGTGTATATTTTCTCATTGGTGATAGTGTTGACATCAGAAAAAAATGCTGCAATGGCGGAGAACTATTCAATGAGTCAACCAAATATCCACATTTGAATCCACTGCCTCCAAGTTTGTTGTATTTTATTACACAAAGGAAAAATCACATGGGACGAAATTCTGTTTCATATAACAATACTTTATCTCTTGGAGCAACAGGAATAGAAAATGAATCCAAAACAGGGGGATATGAGACCATACATGGCGATCATTCTGTGCTACTGCATGGACGAACTTACCATTTCTTGCCAAATAACAGTAGAACAGGCGGTCTATATTTTTTTACGTATGATGCTTTACAAGAAATGAACGAATACGGAGACAAAATGCTGAATTCTCGTGATAAGAATCAAGAAATTAAACATTACCGTTTCTATCCAGAAATAGCAACTGCTTTATTCAACGAACTAAAGATGATTAATCATTATGTCCGCGACTGCATAGCGATTGGAAACCAAGTACGTGATGAACTGACAATGCAAATCAATCTGACTACGACATCTTTTGAAATAGCATCTATAATATCAGAGGAGGCTGGAAGGCCTAATCGAAGAATAATATTTCAGTTGAAAAATGAAGACAGGCCTAATTCAATAGGTGTTCATAGTGGTAGAATGGAACCTCTTTGTTATCCGCTATTTTTCCCTTACGGTGAATTTGGCTGGAGCAGTGAACTACGAAAGGAAATAAAGTTCAGCAGTTATATGATGCATCGTCTATTCTTACCGGAAAGGGACCAACAGGGAAATTTGATCCTTATGTCTACTCAAGCGAGCCCCCCCAGGCAGTTGCCCTTCAGCAGATTTCAGATTATGTTCCGGTTAGGTCAAATATATTTGGTTGATATGATCAGTCGGATTATTGATTACAGACTTGAATTTCATAAGTACAATCAACAAACACTTTTTGGAATTGATGCGGAGAATAGTGTAGACGTTACTACTGGTGATGTTAACGACAACAACCAACGTGATGATATGTTAACTACAGGAAAACATACATTTCTATCTCAGTCATTTCATGGAAGTAGGCGTCATCTCTTAAGTCTGGCGAGTAATGCCTTATGCTTAGTAACCGAATTTGGCCGACCGACTTTATTCATAACGTTGACGTGTAATCCTCATTGGCCGGAAATCAAAAGCATGTTATTTGAAGGTGAAACTGCATACGATCGTCCTGACATTACTTGCAAAGTGTTTCACACGAAGCTTGACTACTTTCTTCACAACTTGAGAAATGGAAAATATTTTGAGGAGAAGCATAAGGTGATCTATGAAATACGTGTTATTGAGTATCAACAACGAGGTCTACCGCATTGTCATTTAGTTGTAATGTTGTCTAATATTCCTGACTGGAAAACTGAAAAAGATGAATTATGCAATTGGATAGACGAAAACATAAACGCGAATTATCCGGCAATGCATACAAATTCCTCACAGCGGTTGAGACAAATTCATGAGTTGATTGGTTCACACATGGTTCATAAGTGCTACAAGGGAGAAACTGGATGTTTAGACGAAGTGACCGGACAATGTACAAGAGGCTTTACTAATCATGTGATTCAGGAAAGAACTACGTTAGACGAGCAAGGTTATCCACATTATAGGAGAAATACAACAAACGACTTAAACGTGGTTAGTCATAATGTTTACATGCTGCTAGACTGGCAAGGGCACATCAACGTTGAATACAGTGGATCGACATATTGTGTGATATATTTATACAAATACCTATTCAAAGGGAGAAAAAAAGTAACGGCAGTAGTCAAAGGAAAAAAAGACAAGCAGAAAGACGAAATCAAGGCATATGTTCAAGGTCGGTACATGTGTGCGATGGATGCCATGTGGAGATGTTATGGTTATCATACGTATCCTTCATCAATTCCTGCTGTAAATTTGATAAAAATTGTTTTAGAGGATACAGCAAATGAATTCATAAGTAAAAACAAATGTCAGGATATAACTGTTTACCTCAACAGACCTTTGTCATTACGACCACTGCTTTACACACAAATGTTCCAGCTTTATCGATGGTCATATCAATTGACTAAAAAATACACAACAAGACCCGAATTGCTGAACAACATAGATGGATTTTTTGTTATTCAAGTAACTCCTATGACTCGTAAAATTTACATAATGAAAAAGGTCGACTCCAGTCCGTCAATTACACGTCTAGCCACGCTTTGTATCTTATCAGGAGAAATTTGGTATCTACGTCAAATAATACTTTACTACCCTATCTTATCCTACAAAGACGCTAAAGCATGGAATGGCTTTGTCTACTTAACCTATCAAGAGGGGGCGCTAGCTAGAGGTATAATTGAAGAACGTGGAGAAGCAAAAGCAGCTTTTCGAGAAGTAATTGACTACTACATTCCTTCTGAGCTTCGCGCTTTTTTTGTCTTGCTAACAATAAATGGATACCCTACCATGGAAATATATCGGAATGAAGAATATTGCAGAGCTTTAATGCTAGATTATTTGCATGAAGGAAACAGCACACAAGGAACAGCGAGTGAAAAGCTAATAAGAGATCTATCATATCGTTTTCAACAGGAAGACAAAACGTGCACGATGTATGGTCTACCCGAACCACGTGAACAGTATGACGAACTTCAAAACCAAAGATCAAAATATGAACCATCGGAACAATTACGTTTATACCATGAGCTTTGTTCTACAATCCCAAGCACTCCTGAGCAACAGGACTTATTCAACGAAATAATTGAGGACATTGAACAGGTGAATACAAGCATATATTTTGTACAGGGTATGGGTGGATCGGGAAAGTCGACTTTGTGCAAAAAGGTGCTCGCTTGGACACGTTCTCAGGGTAAAATTTGCTTAGGATGTGCAAGTACAGGTTTGGCGGCAACAATCTATGATGACTTCTATACAGCCCACTCTTTATTCCATTTCCCTGTTATTGAAGATGAAGATCGTGATGAAGACTCGCTGTTAGAGTGCAAGCTTCTTAAACATCCCAAACGGTACGAGTTACTTAAAGCTACTTCTGTTATTGTGTGGGACGAATTCCCTTCAAATCACAGGGAAATATTTGAAGCGGCGTATCGAGCGTTGAACGGGTACAAAGACAAGGTTGTTATTTGCTTCGGAGACTTCAGACAAATAGCACCTGTTGTGAAGTACGGATCCAGATTTCAAGTAGCGCAGGCATCAATAATATCCTCTTACTTATGGCAACATTTTGAAATCCGCCATTTAACCAAAAACATGAGATTGCTGGGAATGTCCATCGGAGCTGATGCGGGAATGAATACTGATGAGGAAACGTATTTCATAAATCAGCAAAGAGAGTACGCAGACATGATTGTTAATATAGGTAATGGTACGTGGAAAGGAGAGAATTGTATAGGGGAAGACAGATTTTGTGGTTCACAAGAGTTGCTTATACCAAATATAAAATGTTTGACAAATCATCAGGAAGCACTGGATTTCATATATCCCAACAAGTTCTCGACACCAAATTTTCATAAAAGGGCAATTTTAGCGGGAACTAATAAAGAAGTAGATTCATGGAATTCAACTATTCAGAATATGAATCCTAACATTCTTGGAAAAAAGCACTTACTGTCCGCGGACAAGCTAGCGGAGGTTGACGATCCAACAAACATTCTGAAAGACATGTTAACAACAGAGGTGTTGAATAGTTTTAATAACGCCGGAGTACCTCCACATGATCTGCCTCTATGCGTTGGTGATATTTGTATTCTCCAGAGGAACCTAAGCAAAAAAGATGGTCTAACCAATAATACCCGTGTTCAAATAATTGGGTTAAGGACATACTCTATACAGGTGAGGACTTTGGGAGAACATGGGAAGGCAGCAGCTATTCCACGAATACGATTCAAATTTAGACTTCCGTTTGGACAATCGTTTCAATTAAGAAGAACTCAATTTCCATTGAGACTCGCCTACTGCATGTCATTAAACAAAGCGCAGGGTCAAGAAATGGACACGAATCTACTCGACTTAAGAAATCCAGTATTTGCCCATGGACATCTCTACGTTGGACTAAGTAGGGTACGAGAGGCTTCAAAAATTGCTATCTTCACCAATGAAGACCTTACTTTTAAGACAAGCTCGGGTTCCATAGTTGCGATAGTCAAAAACGTTGTATATCCGGAGCTGCTAACCCCCGTTGGAATCATCCATTCAGCAGACACAAGTTTTGACTCTGCAAATCTTAACGAAGAAAGTTCCGATATTACATCTACATACGACTCGACACAAGATCAAGGGATCGAAAGCTGGGAAGCACTACTAGCTGAGATGAGATTTCTCACATCGTCTTTGACTATGCAACATAACGAAAACTCTGTCCTCTACACGGCTGCAAATGAAAACTTGGAACCACAATTTTTGGGACATGATGAAACAAAAGGCTAATCGATCCTAAAGCAGTAAGGACAAAATAAGTTTAACGCATAAGTAATTTAAAAACTATTCATATTTGTTCTATTATATTTTTTTATTTTAATTTGGTCAAGACTACACTTACTAAAATTCAAAAAAGGTTAACTTAGCAAAGAACAAAAAAAATAGATTTAACTAAGGGGCAAACAAACCTAACAAGTAAATGTTTCTGTCTACCACTGAGCAACTGGGCATTCCTCTTTTTACTTCCGTAAGAATTAAATTAAATCAGAAGGGAGAAGCGTAGATAACTAAAACATATTTCTATGTAGTGGTATATATGAATATAACGCGGCCGAATAAGTTTGACTTATTTTCACAACTGACAAAATTTAAAACTCCCAATAAAACCACTTAGAAAACGGTTTTAAAGTAAAATGAGGGAAAGAAAGTAAGGTATATTATAACTTGAAAACGAAGTTTATCATCTATTTATATAGGGGCAGCGCGCGAAGCTGAACTCTGGTCCCCCTATATAAATGGAAATGGTTTTGATGTGGTACCACTTAGTAGCCAGCTGTAAACTACTTAAGTAGATACACTTAAAAAATCGACAGGAATCGAACCAGACATAACGACAAATTTGTATTTGTACAGTATTTGCACGATTTCACGCGATGCAATTACATCTCTATATTCAAGTTTATGTAAATGGGAGAGTTGAGATATCGTAAGATAGAGAGCGATTTCAAAAGAAATAATTTAGCAGCAAAGTAGAATATATATTATATATAGGAATAATATGAAACATCAGAGCTTTTCAGCTTCTATCAAAAGTTGGAAACTTAGGCTCAGATTATAGCTTGGGGCGTAAAAGTGATATATATACCGAGAGATTGCAAGGTAAGTTATGTGTATAATCATAAAAGGACTCAAAGCACAAGAAACTAATATTGATATTTTTCTAGACTTTAAGTATTTAAATTAGAGATTCATTGTTTGTAAAATTTAGCAGTTGAGAATACCAGGTTCGAAGTATGATAATTGGGGTAAGACGTAATCATTCTTTTACATATATCTTGCTATGAGCTAATAAGATGTTTCTGTTTCGGATATATGGTAATCGAAGCGTCAGGTTGGTGGTTTTATTTTAAGGTAGTGGTGGTTTGGGTGGAACTTTGGTAATAAAGGGTTAGAATTTTATAATCTTATCATATCAGCATATTGAGAATAATACTAATGCAATTAAAGTGTAGAGGAGCCTCAGTACTCCGCCTTTTCGCCGTGCTTAATACAAAAAAGAACCTTGAACGTCGTCAAGAAAGGACGAGAGAGTATGAAATTAATTATGCTTGTGCGTGTGCTGTGTTGTCTTTGAGGATCTTAAACGTTCGATAATTTTAACTTTCCTTAGGACTGTTGGCGAGGAAGGCTTCTGAGGCTATCTGCCTGCCTGTCATGAGGGACTATGCCTTCCTGACCTGTTCATTCAAAAGTAAATGAATTTGATTAATGTTATCTTATTAATAATAATTAAGCAATTAAAGTTTAGAGCGCCTCAGGGCGCCACTTTCCACCGTGACTGATATAAATAAATAATTAGATAACTAGAACCCAGAACGTCGTCCAGAAAGGGCGAGAGAGTAGTCAACTAATGTTTCTTTCCGGTCATGCGATGACGTCATAAACGCTAATTAATATAAGTTAAACTCCGGTAGATACTAAGTACGCGAGCTCTATAGATTTTCAAGGGGAAGGGAAGTATAAACAACAGCAAATAAAGAAATGTAGTACCTCATAAGTAAAAAAGCTTTACCCCGACAGTAGAGATCCGATAAAGCACCCCCCCGCGCTCTATATTACGAGCAGCAAGAGCTCTTTAAAAGAAAGTATCTGCAGTTAATGAGGATCGAACGTCAAGAAAGAACGGAAGTATTGGTAAAGGAGGGAACAGAAGATGTCAATTATAAACAACCGCAAGGCAAATTAGTAAGACGTAATCATTCTTTTATATATACCTCGCTATGAGCTAATAAGATGTTTCTGTTTCAGATATATGGTAATCGAAGCGTCAGGTATTATCCCACGAATTATACTTGAATGAGATAGTTTGAACATTCAAATAATTATTAACTGGCCTGCTCGTGAGGCTTACTTCCTGCTTATCATGAGGGACTCTTCTGCACACTCTGCCTGCCTGACCTGTTCTGTCAAAAGGTAAAAGAATTTTGTAATCTTATCATATCAATAGAAATAAAGCAATTAAAGTGTAGAGGAGCCTCAGAACGCCGCCTTTTCGACGTGCTCATTCTAAAAAAGTTATTGGGAACTTCGTCAAGAAAGGGCGAGAGGATCTTATTAGCCATATAGCTGCCATACCTCTGAGAACAAAATTCAGCAGCAGCAGCTCCGAGCCGCAAAAGGTAAGAATATCCCGCGCATCATACTTGGATGAGATATTTTGAACATTCGAATAATTATTAATTGTCCTAAGG
>Ga0208744_1000673_pt1 | contig 11587 bp, 12 predicted proteins | sample CryBogCBH24Aug09_FD_184620 | JGI IMG/M metagenome (GOLD analysis project Ga0208744, IMG submission 184620) | Freshwater microbial communities from Crystal Bog, Wisconsin, USA - CBH24Aug09 (SPAdes) (version 2) | ecosystem: Environmental > Aquatic > Freshwater > Lake | place: Crystal Bog...
TTCGTTGAACTCTGCTACAACATCCACGCTCACGCGCTCGCGCTATGTTTATGATGTTTTCCTTACCGATAGCTCAAACAATATAACAAGAGTGTTGGAAGGCGTAGCATACATCGATCCAGCTGTTACTCGCGCAGCATATGCCAATACCTATTATACTTTGTTGTTGGCAAATGTTCAACAAGTATTTTATGCTGGTGATACAGTTTATCAATCAAATGGCTCAGCGAACGTCACAGCTGTTGTTTATGAATCTGACAATATGATGCTTACACCAGTTGAAAGCTCTGTTGGCGATCCGAATGTTTCTGTCAATTCATACGCCAATGCTGCTATGATTAAGATTATGAATCCTTCTGGACCATTTACTGTTACAAGCAACTCGACTGGTAATTACACTATCATTAGTGCTAACACAGGCGCTAATGCTTACATCGTTTCTATTACGCAAACGACGACTAAAAATCAGGAGTAGTTTTTATGGCTATAAATGTCAGCATAAAAACTCCGAGAATTATAGCGGCAAACGCTAGTAGTCTTGTAAGTTCACAATCACAGCCTCCGATAACTCTAAACAACTCACAGGCTGGAGTAAATCAAAGTTATCTCTCTCATTTACTTGATGTAGATGTTTCTCATCCAGTGGATGGTGAAGTGCTCACATATAATGCAAATACAGGAAAGTATGATTTAGCGCCAGTTACCTTTACGGCGAACAATGTTAATCTTGATGGTGGAAATTTTTGACCTTATAAATAGTAAAAAACAATAATAACAAGGGAATTTTCATGGCCAATCAGATTCAAATTAAAAGAAGTCCGTCAACAGGAACGCCAGCATCGCTTAATCCAGGCGAATTAGCGTATTCTAATGCGGTTGGTGGCTCTGGTGTTCTTTTCATCGGTTCTACTGATGGCGGTACAGTTGTTCCCATTGGTGGCGTAAGAAATCCAGGCGTACTTACAGCCAACCAAGCCCTTGTCGCAAACTCATCTTCTGGTATCAATCGTGTATATGCTGCGAACGTTGACTTATCGTTCCTCGGCGCAAACGGCAACCAAGGTACAGCTGGCTATATTCTCTATTCTGGTGGCACAGGTTCAAATGCTTACTGGGGTTCAGCTGGCGGTCTGACAACTAACGTAAATGCTCAGTACGCTTGGACGAACACTCAGTCATTTTCTAACACAATCACATTCAATGGTCAAATAGACGTTGCCAATGCTATTCAAGCTAACGGCAGCGTTGGTTCTGCAGGTTATGTTCTTATTTCTGGTGGCGCTGGTGCAAATGCTTACTGGGCAGCTCCAGGTACTTTGTCTATCAATACTGCTTCTCAGTTTACTTGGACAAACACTCAGACATTCACTAACACGATTACATTTAACTCTGCGATACTTGCTAACACAATTAACGCTACATCGATAACACTCGGTAGCGCTGATGTTGTTAATGCTACTGGCATTTATACAACTGGTACAGTTAACGCTGCTTCATTGACAGTTGGTACTGCAGTTGTAATTAACTCGACAACTTCTACTTTTACAAGCAACGTAGCATTTAATGATTACGTAACAACTAACTTTATCCCATCGAGCAACAATACATATACACTCGGTAATACAACGAATCGTTGGGAAGCTCTTTACGTTTCTGGTTCAACAATTTATCTTGGTTCAGCCAACTTAGCTTCCGATAGTAATGGCAATGTTACATTCGCGAATGGTGTTATTGTTAATTCATTCTCAATCGGTACATATGGAGGAACTGGTAACGGTATTGTTGCTAATACTTCATTCTTTGGTTGGGGTAATTCAACAGCTAATGTTTCTATTGCTTGGGATTCAACAGGTCAAGATCTTTTATCGATTGCTGGTAACGTCAATAACTACATTGAAGGCGTTATCTGGAATGCTAACACGCAAAGTTCAGCTTCTGCCGACTTCAGCATTAATGACAGCTTAGGTCCATATTCTAACAACTATATCGATATCGGTATCAATGGTACTGGTTGGGCTAATTCTCAGTGGACAATCAATGGTCCATCTGATGCTTACGTTTATACTGGTAATACAAATCTTTCTATCGGTACAGGCGGTAACCAAGGTAACTTAGTATTCTTCACAGCTGGTACGCTTGCTGCCAACGAAAGAATGCGTATTACTGCTGGTGGTAACGTTGGTATCAACAATACAGCACCAACAAATATGTTGTCTGTTAATGGTACAACATATCTCGGCGGCGCATTAACTGTTACTGGAACTTCTTCATTACAAAACGTCAACGTGTCTGGTAACCTTGTTGTTTCTGGTACAGTCGTTACAGTTAATACTGCAACATTACAAGTTAACGATAACGTTATCGAAATCGGTTTCAACAATGGTGTTCTTTCAACAGACGCTATCGACGCTGGTATCTATACTCCATCAAATACAAGTGGCACATTACAATATTCTGGTCTTGCTCGTATCGCTGCTTCTTCTACGAACGGCAATCCTTGGTATAAGATTTTCAGCACTACAACAAATCCGAACAGCGGTCTTACAATCACCAGTTCAACAACTGGCGCTTTGCAAGCTTACCTCTATCCAAATGGTTTGGGCGGCGGATTTGTTGCTAACGCTTCGAACGTTCAGATCACTGCTAACGGAACATTTGGCGTCAACTTTGTTGCTAACAGCTTATCACTGACAACTGCTCTTGGTACTACATCTGGTGGTACTGGTCAAAGCTCATATACGACTGGTGACTTACTCTACGCTTCATCTACATCAGCCCTAAGTAAATTGTCAGTTCCTGGATCTGCTGCTAACGGACAGGTTCTACAAATTGTAAATAACTTGCCTGCATACGGCACACTTGATGGTGGTACATTCTAATAGGTGATAAATGGATAATGAATTTGTTAATGCATACATTGAAAAAGTAACAACTGAAGTAACTGAGTTATTCAAAACAAAATTGTTGTTAGAAACTCAGTTACAAATGGCGAATAAAGTTCTCGAACAACTTAAAGCCGAAAACGATAGATTGCAAGCTTCCTTAAATAAGAAAGCTAAAAAAGAAGATGCCTCGGCTACATAGCCGCTAATGAGGGAGCCATATGGCTAACAATACGATTCAGGTAAAGAGATCGTCAACGGCTGGTCGTCAGCCTAATACGACGAACTCCGCTAATTCCCAATACATAAATGCGGGCGAATTTGCTCTGAATATGACCGATCAGATTCTTTATACATCTGACGGAACGAATCTCATTACAGTCGGCGCTAACCAAGTCAATCAATCAGTCACTGGCAATTTAACTGTGAAAGCGATTGTAGCAAATAATTCGCTAGGTACAGCTAGCCAAGTGTTAACTTCAAACGGAACAACAGTATATTGGTCAACAGTTTCTAGTAGCGGTGGCGGAGCATTACCTGCTCGTCAAATATATACAGCAAATGGTTCAGTAAATACGTTCACTGTAACTGGAGGTTATTACGCTAACAATCTTGACGTTTATTTAAATGGCGTTAAATTACAAAATGGCGTCGAAGCTAACGTACAAAATGGTTCAACATTTACAATCCTAACTGGTAATCCAGCCAATGGTTCTATTATCGAAGTTGTTGGTACATCAGCATTAACAACTACTGGCGTAAGTACAGTCGTAAATCAACAAATTACTGCTAATGGTTCGGCAAACTCGTTTGCTATCACTGGTGGTTATATTCCAAATGGTATTCAAGTTTATCTTAATGGCGTTAAACAAATACCTGGAACAGACGTGTTTATAACTTCTGGAGCTAACGTTGGATTCGCTGTTACACCTTCTAACAATCATATTATAGATGTTTATGGTTATCAAACAGCTGTTTCTTATGTTTCTAATACTATCGTTGTCGGCAATACAACTATTGGTTTAAATAGTATTACCACAAATGCAATTAGCGCCAATGGTTCCGTTGGTTCTAATGGACAGGTATTAACATCTAATGGTTCTGCAGTTTATTGGGGCGCTGGTAATGGGCCAGCATTTAGCGCATATCAATCATCTGCACAATCATTAAGTTCAGCGACGACAACTCTTTTGCAGTTCCAAACAAAAGAATTTGATACAAACTCAGCTTTTAATAATACAGGTTCAACAGTTGGTTCAGCGCCAGCCTGGTCATTTAACCCACAAGTTGCTGGATATTATCAAATTATAGCAGCAATTGCGGTTAGCACTACGCCTCAAGAAACTATATCTTTCATTTATAAAAATGGAACAAGATATAAAAATGGTACTGACGTATCTGCAAGTTCAGGAAGTTCTGTAGTAACTTCTTTAGTCTATTTGAACGGATCAAGTGATTATGTTCAAATTTATGGTTACGTAACAACGGGTCAAAATTTGGCAGCATCAATTAATTCCACTTACTTCCAAGGCATAATGGTTAGAGGTCCGTAATGACGTTGTATGAAAAAATAATCAAACTTTATCCAACATTAACTTTAGAGGATTTTTCTCATAGAACAGGCACCATTGTTTTACGAAACGATGGCGAAAACGATTATATCGAATCTTGGAATCATCCTACTCTTGCTCAACCCACGGAACAACAACTTGCATCAGTACAATAAAGGCATAACAAATGACAATAACTAACGATCTTGCTGTTTTTGCTGGCGGTGCTGGTGGCGGTATGTCATTCCGCAATCGTCTCATCAATGGCGATATGCGTATTGATCAGCGTAATAATGGTGCGAGTGTTACAGCTTCCACAACTGGAACTGATGTTTATACAGTTGATCGTTGGTCATATTATACAACTCAAACATCAAAATTTACTATTCAACAAAACGCAGGATCAGTAACGCCCCCAGCTGGATTTACAAATTATTTAGGATTTACATCTTCATCAGCATATAATCCAATTTCAACTGATCTTATGGTTGGTTTTCAATGGATTGAGGGATATAACGTCGCTGACCTTAATTTTGGTACTACAAACGCTAAAACAATAACTGTTTCGTTTTGGGCATATAGTTCATTAACTGGAACTTTTACAGGATCCCTTGTTGGAACAAATGGTTCAACATTTAGATCTTATGTTTTCACATTTAGCATATCTTCTGCAAATACTTGGACATACATAACTGTTACAATACCAGGTGACACAACAACTTTTTCTTATAATACGACAAATGGGCAGGGATTGGCTTTATGCTTTAATTTGGGTTGCGGTTCAAATTATCAAACCACGGCAGGATCTTGGACTTCATCAAATTATTATTCAGTATCAGGTGTGCAAAATATTGTTGCAACGAATGGTGCAAAATTTTATGTTACAGGCGTACAATTAGAAGTTGGTTCAGCAGCAACACCATTTGAACATAGACATTATGGATTAGAGTTATCTTTGTGCCAAAGGTATTATTCAGCTGGTTTTGTAGATTATTTAACAACTTATGGCGCTGGATCAAACGCTCCCGCGGTTGGTCCTATATGCTTTCCAGTAACAATGAGAACAACACCAACTTTAACAAGTTCAAATGTTACATATCGAAATAATTCAAGCGGATTAAGTTTAACTGTTGGTTCAAACCCAACAAGTTTCCAACCTACGTGGAATGTTATTTCTACTGGTTATTCGCAAGTTTCATTTAATTGGTCAGCATCCGCGGAGTTGTAATTATGTACACTAATGCACAATATTTCGCATACAATGGGACAAATGTTAGCATAAAAGTCGACATCAACGGCATTGAAAGTTTTGTGCCGCTTGATCCTGCCAACACAGATTACATCAACATTATGAAACTTGTTGCTAACAACCAATTAACTATAGCCCCAGCGTCATAAATATCAATAAAAAGGTAAACAATGGCACAGAACTTTAATCTTGGTGAATTAGGACAACTACTGACAGTTGATGCTGTCGGTAACAATATCACATTGTCTGCTAATAGTGTTGTTGTTGGTAATGCTTCTGTCAACGTAGTTTTAAATTCTACATCGATAAAAGTTGGCGCGAATGATACGATAAATGCTACTGGCATTTATACAACTGGTACTGTTAATGCTGCCGCACACACTATTGGATCTACTTTTGTTGCAAATACCACTAACATTATATTGTCAACTTATTTTCAAGCAAATACATCGGGGGTTTATTCATTAACTGGTTTTAACTCAAATACTTTAACTGTTGGAAATTATAACGGTAACGGACAATTTATATTATCTAATAATGGATTAACTTTTTCAAATTCATCAGTAGGAAATACATTTGTAGTTAATTCGAGCGGCATGTCTTTTGCTAATAGCATTACGATTACTGGAGCTGGCGCGCCAGCCAGTTTATATATTACCCCAATTAGTGGAGGCGGAAGTTTATTTATTGGTACTTCTGCAACTGGTAATTTATTTTTTGCTAATACTACTCAATTTGCTGTAGGAAACAACGTTGTAAATACGACTATTACGTATAATTCTGTAACAGTTGGAAATGGTGGCATTATTACTGTATTAGGAGCAGGAGGAAGCAACTTAACTGTTAACTCTAGCATTGTTTGGCTTGGTAATCCTTCGAGTTATTTGACAACTTTACAACCTAATAATTATAATATAGGAAATAACAGCATCTCATTTTATGGTTTTGGTGCGATTACTAATGGTGGTTATTTTTTCGTTGCTAATGCTTCAGGTAGCAATACAGTTGTTGGAAATGCTACTGGCGTTTATGTTACTGGTACAGTCAACGCTGCATCTCATACTATTGGTACTTCATTTATCGCTAACAGCTCACAGTTAACAATAACAACTCCGCTCTCCGCTAATGGTGGCACTGGTACTTCTGGTTATGTTTTGACTTCTAATGGCGCTACTGGTTCGCCTTACTGGGCTGTAGCATCTGGCGGTGGTGGATCTGTTAACCTTGCATCTTCTTATGCATTTACAAATACGACTGCTTCTGGTAACGCTACATCTGGTGCTATTACAACAGCTGGTGGTCTTGGCGTAGCAAATAACTTATATGTTGGCGGTCGCGTCGGTTTTTCTAATGCATCTAACATCTCAGTTGTATATCAGTATTACAACGCAACTACGGGTTCTCTTGATACGGTATTTGGATAATGGCTACAATTCCTGTAACTAAACAATACAGTAATGGAACATTACAAACTGGTGGCGCTTTTGATGAAGTAACATATAACCCATCAACATGGGGTAGTTTGTTATTTGATGGTAGTACTGGATACTTAGAATATAGTGCTTTATCTCCAAATTACTATTCTTTATCTCCAGTTTACGGAATAAATGGACTTTTTACTTTAGAATTTTGGGTTTATTATACTGGATCATATGCATCAACACAAACAATGATTAGCTCTTGGGCGGCATACAGTACAAGCGATAGCGATTATCATTTTGACATTAACACTAGCGGATATCTTTCTTTTACATATAACACTAGCCTTAGCACTGGAACGCTTACAGGAACTTCTAAAAAAGTTCCAATCAATCAATGGGCTCATATTGCTATAACAAGAGATGCATCTAACGTAGTAAGAATGTTCGTAAATGGCGTTGCGGATGCTACAACAGCAACAATTACTGGCGGATTTTATTCTAATTATTGGCCTAAAATTGGAGCTAATGATAATACTTCTGGTACAGATGCAGCAAATCAATTTTTTTCTGGTTATATAACAAATCTAAGAGCTACGCTTTACTCAGCATTATATACCAGTAATTTTACTCCACCAACAGCTCCATTATCGGCTGCAGCAAATCAGCAAAATATCATAATGTTTATGAGTATGAATAATAATGCAGACGCATTTATAGATCCTTTTACTCAAACAATTGGTGGAACTATATACATAACTGGCACAGTAACTCAATCATCGCAAACTCCATTTAATCCTTCTGGATATTATTCTAACAAGTTTGATGGTAGTACAGGGTATTTAAGTTTAGCTGCAAACAGCGCTTTCAATTTTGGTACTAATAATTTTACTGTAGAATCTTGGGTTTATCCTACAAGTTTTGGTACATATAATATATTTTGGGATCAATGGCAAGGAAGCGGTGGGTCATTTACTACTGGACAATGGCAAATCGGAACTAGCTCTGCTTCCGGAAATGTTTTCTTTATTTGCGCAACAAGTTCATCAGCTTCTACATTACTAACAAGTAATACTGGTTTAACTTTAAATACTTGGAATCACGTTGCTGTTACTAGAAATAGTGGAACGGTAACAATTTATGTTAATGGAAATTCCAAAGGCGCTACTTCCTTTTCATCAGCAGTTGGATTGTCTTCTTATGCGCCAAATATAGGAAGACAACAAAATGGTAATGCCGATTATTTTAGTGGGTATTTATCCAATTTACGCGTTAGTAATGCAGCTGTTTATACAACAACATTTACTCCGCAAACAACTGCGTTAACTACTTCGAATAGCACTGTACTGCTTACATCGCAATCTAATCGATTTATTGATGTATCAACAAATGGTTTTACACTAACACCATCAGGCAACGTTTCTGTTTCTAACAATCAACCTTTTACTCTTAATTTATCAAATAGTGGATTATCTTTATCGAAAGTTAATTACAATGGAACATTGCAAACAAGTGGAGCGATTGACGAACATACAAGTATTACTGGCGCAGTATCAAAATTATATTCTAATGGTAATTTAGGAATTTCTGGTAGTTTTGATGAAGTAACAAATAATCCGAAATCATTTGGTAGTTTAAAATTAACTGGTAACAACAGTTATCTTAGCGTAGCAGCTAATTCAAGTTTAGCTTTCGGTTCAAATCCATTTACTATCGAAGCTTGGATTTTCCCATTATTAGCAACAACAGGTTGGTCAATTTATGATCAAAGAGCAACAGCCGCAACCACTGGTGGTATATATTTTCAACTCGATGCTACGAGTAACGTTGCCTTTAAAACGAATAACAACACATTATATACAGGTAATCTTGTTGCTACTCTTAATACTTGGACTCACGTCGCATTAACAAAAAATTCAAGTAACGTAATCAATGTTTGGGTTAATGGTCAGCAATCAACTGCAACATTAACATATAATACTGCGTTGTCGGACAATTCAGGAATTTATATCGGTAGAACAACAGATAACAACGCTGCCTATGCAGCTAACGGATATATTTCTAATTTGAGAGTTATAAATGGTAATGCGATATACACAACTGCGTTCGCACCGCCAACATCACCACCAATACCAGTTTCAAATACAGTTTTATTGTTGAATACTCCAAACAGTCCAACTGGATATACAGATTTTAGTAATAACAATTTTACTGTTACAAAAACTGCCAACGTAACATTATCAAATAACAGCCCACTTTATCCTCCTGGATATTATAGCTATTATTTCAATGGTAACAGCATAATCGAAACAAGTTCAACGAATAACTCTAACCTAGTTTTTGGTACTAGCAATTACACTATTGATTTTTGGTTTAACCCGATATCGAATGGAACTGTCACTCAAACTGTTTGGTATAATAGTAATACTGCAGCTGCTTCACCAGCTTCAGGTGATCTTAAACTTACTTGGGGCGGAGGATCTGGAGCTAATTCTATCCTACAGCTTCTTGGAGGAAGTGCAGGGACAACATCATTAGTTGGTTGGGCGGGTTTTGTAACATTTTCTGGTACTAATTGGATTCATATTGCTATTGTTAGAAATGGATCTGGAGCTAATAATACATCAATATATATTAACGGAATTTTAAATAATAGCGTTACTGATACCACTAACTACACTAAAGGATATTTTACTTTAGGTGGAGCGAGAACTGGCACTTCTGCATATTTTACGGGTTATATTTCTAATTTTAGAATCGTCAACGGTATAGCTGTTTATACAAATAATTTTGTAACACCAACATCACCAACATTGCCCGTTTCAAATACAGTAATATTGACGGCGCAATCTAATAGATTATTAGATAATGGTCCAGGAGCTTTGGGTTGGACGGTTACTCGACAATTTACTCCTTCATCTAATAATACTCCATTTTCAAGTTATAGTTTTGTTACTAATACTCTCAGCTAGCAAATAAATAGGTAAAAACAGGATTTAATCTATGGCACTTTTACAAACAGGCACAAGAGTTTACGGAAACGCTACTGTTGATAACATATTAACAGTTAGTAACACTTTGACTGTATCATCGAACACGTTAACGCTTGGAACATCAACTGCAGCTGCAAATGGTTATACATATTTGCCTAATGGTTTAAAAATGAATTGGGGAATGGTTGCGGCGGCAAATACGGCTGCGGGAACAACAGCAACATTTACATCAGCATTTACATCAGCATGCTACGTAGTTCAAGTGTCACATCAGGGTAACGCTAGAACAGTTCCTCCGTTGGTAATTTCGAGTAATACGACAGCAGCAAACATATCATGTGGGTTAGCCGCTACATCTGGTACTAACGTATATTTTACGGCGATCGGAGTTTAGTATGAACATATCATTTACTAAAACATATTCGAATGTAATGGTTATGAGCTTCGAAAATCTTCAAGACGTCGTAGCTTCCTATTATTGTATCATAACAGGCACAGATTCTGATTCTGGCACTGTTTTTCCTGTAGGTTTTACTGTTACATTACCTCAACCAGATCCAAACAATTTCACTCAATATAACTCTTTGACACAACAAATTTTTGATAATTGGACGAATTTATATGGTAATTTGTCTTATTATGAATCACAGGTGACGGAAGGAATCAATAATATCGTAAATCCACCTGTTACCGTAAAACCATTACCATTTAGAAATTATAAATAGAATAAAATTGAGGGAAAAATGCCTACTTTGAAACCTAATTTCTCATATCAATTGGTTAACACTTACATTACTGATACTAATGTAAAGGTGACAGAGCCATCGACTGCTTGGGACCAAAGTATTGCCGTCGCCCAAACTAGCTCAAATACAAACATTTCCGCTAATGGTACGTATATCGAGTATAAATCTCATTATCAGATACTCTATACTGATCCGACAGGAAATTCAGAAATATCTAACAATACATTTATCATCGCTGACTATATTTTAGCGCATCATGATAACACTAACACTGAAATTTTACTAGCGGAATCAGCCCCGCAATACTTTTTATAAGAGGTTAAAATGGCTTTTAAAGTCGGTGGTACAACAATTATTGATAGTTATGGTAGTCATATTTTGAATTCGAATAATGGTAACTACGTAGGTAGCGGCATCTATTATAATAATTTCGTGGGCTATGAACAAGCTATTCGCTACGCAACATCAACAGATGACCATTCGACAAATTGCCGTGGATATCTTCCAGGCGGTAACTGTAATGCTAACTCTTCTTGGGATGCTCCAAATGGTAACTGGTGGACATGGGGTGCTTCTGGTATATCAACTTCTTTATGTGGCAATCCAACTGGATATGATTTCCATGGTGGAAGAACATCAGCTTATTATGCAGTTTCTGTTGCTTATGTTTATGATGGTTATTATACATTATATGATCGCGTAAGAGGTTTAGACAATCATCGTAATTATAGTCATTGCAATTGTAATAG
>Ga0208744_1000681_pt1 | contig 11471 bp, 10 predicted proteins | sample CryBogCBH24Aug09_FD_184620 | JGI IMG/M metagenome (GOLD analysis project Ga0208744, IMG submission 184620) | Freshwater microbial communities from Crystal Bog, Wisconsin, USA - CBH24Aug09 (SPAdes) (version 2) | ecosystem: Environmental > Aquatic > Freshwater > Lake | place: Crystal Bog...
GGTCCAGATCAAATCCTTGAAGGCGAAGGCACTAGCGACTACGAAAGATATATTCGCACTTCAGAACTCTTGCGTTTGCAGAAGGGACCCGATGAGTGGGTTCATCGAGACGAGTTGCTCTTTACCGTTGTGCACCAAACTTCGGAATTATGGTTGAAACTTGCCACCTCCGAGATATCGCAAAGTTTGGAGTATTTAGCGGCAAATAACCCCAAGATGGCACTTCGCCTATTCCCACGCATTCTTCTCTGCATTGAGTATTGCCACGAACCATTAGATATGTTGGAACAGATGTCGCCATGGGATTATCAGCAGGTAAGGCGCGCCCTTGGGCATGGATCTGGTTTTGACTCACCTGGTTTTAATAGCGTGCGAAAGGTGATTCCAGGACTTTGGGAATACTAAAGCCGGATAGGAGTAAAGACAATACATTTAGGACATTTGGGTGCAATTAGGTCTATAAAAGTAGGTCTTGAATCGTAGGTCTTACATAGTGGAACTTATAAGGCCAACTTATCCTCGTGATTATGGAAGCACTTCCAACCACCATTTTCGCGGCGCCAGATAGCGGTATTCCTTATATATTCATCATGAACTCCGCCCTCAGTCCTTACATGTAGTTCATAGCGAGCAATCGCTAGATCCCCATGAATGGTGATGACCGGCTTGATGTTGTCGATTCCCAATAATTTAGGTCCGCTGCCATCAGTTGGCCTGCGATCTCGTAGTTGATTGAGTCCAACCAAGGTATGAACTAGGTCACGTTCCTCGGAATCCCACAGAGTTACATCATCGCTGATGTACGAGTCAGCGAGAGCTCTGTTCTTTGCCATAAATGCATCAAGCATTTTGCGGACATTGCCCCAGATGATCTCGACATCTTGTGCATCGCTGTAACCAGTGATCCTCTCAATATCACTTGAATCTCCGAGTAATTCATAGCGGAGCAAACTGATGGGGAGATTTCCATTTTTCCAGAGGTAGTCATGGAATATCCGAAGTGAGAAGTCAGCGCTCGTGTCACGAGAGGCATCAGCCAACAACCTAATGATCTGAGTCTTACCGATTTGATAGGTCATACCTTGTCCAGGAAATCCCGCGAAGAAGACCGCCTCTTCACGAGCCGTCTCCATATCCATCGGGACCTTATGTGCCAGGAACTCTGCCGCGGTCTCTATATCCATCTGCCCAGTAGCAAGTGAGACATCGATGATTACCCTTAGCGCTCGCAGGCGTGCGTAGTTATACATCAAGGTCTGGGAGTGGGGTTTATCAGCGAAGAGACCCGCTGCCAGCATTAACTCCTCGTTGTAGAAGGCGATGCCTTCGTTGGCGCCTGAGTCATAGAAGTGGCGGCGAATTTCGTTCTCATGGCGCCATGAAAGAGCCAGTTGCTTGTAGTGAGCCCCCTCGTGAACGATGCCTGCCCGCGGATCTTTCGCGTTGGCGGCATAAAAGTAAGGCAGTTGCGGATGTGGCTCGGGCACATAACTAATGCCGTTGATATCCAGTCTGGAAGGACCAGTGAGATCATCGCTTACGCCTAGCCAACGAATTGGCTCGAGATACTTTGGCCGAGGTGCATTTAAGTACTCACCAAGAGTGTCTGGTTGGCTGAGCAAATTCTGCTCCTCATAGAAGGCCCTTACTTCGCGCTCCAGGCGAGCCTCGTCATCACTTTGGGCTTGCGCTGATGTTGGCAACGGAGGCTGTGCCACATTTGCATAGCGATTCTTAGTCACCGTCTCGAGGAAGATCGCTCGTTCGAACTCTAAATGACCAATATTGATCAGTTCGGTAGGTGTAAGTGGATTGAAAGCAACGTTCTTTAAGAACCACTCAAATCCACTCAGACCAATCGGCTGGAAATCTGGAAAGGTCGGAAGTGATTCGATGAGCCAGGTGCGGAACTCCTCAAGTTCATTTCCTGCACTTGCGAACTCGCCCAAAAAGGCATCGGCTTCATCCGCCGAGATATAGGAGAGCAGATTTTCACCAACGACATTTAATTGCTCTTGGATATTAGCGAGTTCCGCAACCGATTCCTTAGCTAACTCTTTGTAAGCGTTTCCAGCCAGATTGCTCCTTGCGTCGGCGAGAGTTGCTGCAAAACTCAGCAAAATTCTGCGCACATTCCTAATAGTTATTTCGTTAACTTCTACTGGGGTCAAGTAATCAAAGATAACCCCAACGGTTTGATCAATGTAGAAGCGAGGTTGGCGCCGCCAAATTTCTAAGTAATCCAACTCCCATTTAACGCGTGACAGTGCGGAATGTATTAGGGCTTTATCGATCCACTCGGATGGGGAGTCGGCGGAATGAAGATCCGCACGATTAAAAATTGAGGCTAAGGAACTTTCAAATGCGGCGAGTTCAACTCTGTATCGCTCTACATCACTTGCCGACCATCGCGGAATCCAGTTGTCGGGACGTTCAATGCGGGGAATGTCATCACCGGAGCGGGGCTGTTGCGCCGCTCTCCAACTCCAAAAATCAGCGGAAAGTTCTTGGATAGTAATCGGATCTGACATTGATACTCGTCCTCACTGTTGCGGTTTCAGCTCTGGCAGTAGCCTATCTCCAATGAGTATCCAGTTATTAGGCGGTCTCATTGTCGCTGGATTGGTGGGGCCACTCCTTCGAATCCCAAAGCGGTGGGGAGTGCCAGTAGCCGTTGGTGAGTTACTCATTGGCGCCATCTTGGGAGATAGCGGTTTTAAGAAGATTCCAGTTGCAGATCCCAGCCTAAAATTATTTGCCACAGTTGGCTTCGCCCTCCTCATGTTTGGCGCGGGAAGTCATATCGACTACAGAACTCTTACCAAGAAATCCTTTGAGAAGGCGATCTGGATACTTCTTGCCAATTTTGGATTGGCAGTCGTCGTAGCAGTTGTTATTGATCATTTCGCTCACTTCCACAACTGGAAGTTGCTAGCAGTCATCTCTTTTTCTAGTTCTGCCGCCCTCGTCATTCCGCTCGTCGAGAGTGTGGCTCCCTCGCTCTCACTCAGCATTTTGATCACGCAAGTGACTCTCGCCGATGCCATCGCCTTTGTAGCGTTGCCTTTCTTTACGCAAAAGACGAACCGAGTCGAGGCAACCGTGGGTGCGCTGCTGGTTCTGGCGTTATCAGTTGTGATCTATTTTGCGCTGCGATATGCAAAAGGTAAGGGTTGGCTCGATTTAGCTCATGGGGTCTCCAAATTGGATCACCTGGGTTTAGAGCTCCGCATCAGTTTGGCAACCTTGCTTTTAGTTGCAGCGGTTGCGATTCGCTTCCACGCCTCGGTGATGATCGCGGGCTTCACCTTGGGGGTAGCTTTCGCCAGCATAGGAGTCCCACATCGTTTATCGCGGCAGATATTTGGAGTGAGCGAAGGACTTTTTGCGCCTATTTATTTCGTCTGGTTAGGTGCCTCGATAAATATCCGCCAAACTTTTCACTCCCGCGACACCATCATCTTGGCAATATTGATGTGCTTTGGAGCCTTAATAGCGCACCTACCCTCAGCCCTCTTTGCCCAACCGAAGCGGAATATTTTTCTGGCCAGCGCCCAGTTAGGAATTCCCGCAGCCGCAGTAACTCTCGGGAGTGAAAATCACATTGTCACCGCTGGCCAAGCCGGTGCCATCATGCTGAGCGCCTTAATAACGATCTTATTTACCATCTAAGAAATAATTTCAAGGTGTGATAATTTTCCTCGGTGACTCTCCCACTTAAACAGAGAAAATTCGATTATCTATTTCTCATCTTTTTCTCCTGGGCATTTATAACCTGCATCATCAGCGATGCCATCCCCACTCTAGGTGTCGTTGAATCCCCACATAGTGGAAATATTCTGGCGAGGCTTAATTACTCGTATGCCAGCGTCAATGATCCTCTTTTCTTGCACCCGCCTATTTGGATGAGATTCGTGACGGGACTCTCCGCCTTTGTCTACGCTCCCTTTTATTTGGTTCTGGTGTATTCCATTCTTAAGGGCAAAGAGTGGATTCAGCTCTTTGCAGTTATATATGGAACTCTGATCTCGGGAATTACAGGCGTTGTTGTCTTTGGTGTTGAGTTCTTTGGTGAACCTCAATGGCGAACACCGCACCCTTGGGTCTTTTTGGCATATAACGGACCTTACGTTCTCATACCGTTACTACTAATTATTAGGATGCGTAAGCCACTACCGTTCCGACGAATGTTTTAATTCGATTTAATTAGTAATGTAAATCTCGTTGCCCACCTGCGCTACTTGGTAGCTTTGAAGTGGAGACTGCGCTGGACCATTGACTACAGCGCCTGTCTGGGCATCGAAAACAGATCCATGACAAGGACAGTCAAGCTGCTTGCCTGCTGCTCCAACTGTGCAACCCATATGTGTGCAGACAGTTGAATGAGCCGTAACTACTTTTCCAGAGAGATATAGCGCAATCGATACAGATTGACCCTGCATATTTTTTGCTACGACAATCTTCGATACACCTTCTGATAATTCAGAGATTTGGCCAACGAGATAGCCATTGACCTTTGATGGAGAAGTTGCTGGGGCAGGTGCTGTTCCGCCAGATGCCTTTGAGGGGTGCACTGAAATAGGCGGCTTTGCTGGTACGAGAGCCTGCCACTGCAATTTTCCATTGCTCTTTACGCAGATGTAGTTCTTCCCTTTAGAAATAATTTTTTGGCCGACGCGAGAGCAGATGGCGGTTGGGCCTTGTGCAAAGGCAGTGACCGGAAACTTAGCCATGAGAAGTGCGGTGCCAGAGCCAATAAGCACGCTTCTGCGAGCAGGATTGAATTTTGCCATGCGCAGAAATTACCCGTTGAAGCTAGTCAAAGCAGTATGAAATTGATCTATTTAGCCTGAACAGTGGCTGGGTCTTTTGGCATCTGACAGGCTAGTAGACTCGCGCTCTCGTTGATCGGCACTCCTCGGTCAAGTGCGCCCCGATAGCCCAATGGCAGAGGCAGAGGACTTAAAATCCTCCAAGTGTGGGTTCGACCCCCACTCGGGGCACCAGACTAAGTGCATCAATGTGTAGTTTTGAGCCTGTTTTGTGCTCATTATGAACCTATCCACTGACAAGTACAAGATTTAGTTTTCGCTTTGCTTAGGCTGGATTCTGACCGTAATTAGCACACCATTTAACCCCCCCCAGGGTTAAGGCAGGCAAAGATAACTAGCGCACCAGAGCTTACGGATGGGTGAAGGTTTGTAAGTAAGGCAGTAGCCAAAGCGGTATCTTTACTATTGAGCACAACTTTTGTGAACCCATTCAACTTTCTCAGTTGAACCTTTGTGGCGCACTCTGATATCTGCGTTAGCAATTGGATTTCCACAGAGCGCGCATAAAACACGAATCGTTTCTCCAGGGGCAAGAGCTTTGCGAAGGCGAACCTTTCCCGCCCTAGTCCTTGGTGGTTGCCGAAAAGGTTCCTCGTAAACAACCCGAGGTAGAGGGACAATCATCGGTCGCTTGACTTGCTTTTTTGAAGTGACTTTCCGAGGTGGCAGAGGCTTCGAGGAACTGAACGAACATTCAAATTTAATGCGGTCTATAACGGTTGTAAGTGAGAGCGCAACTTCCCCACTCGAAAAGCGCATAACTTTGTATCCAGCCTTCTCTAAGTCGTAGTCTCTGAGCTCATCAGATGCCTTGCTTCCATCGTGGCTTGAACCATCAACTTCGACAATAATCATTTTTTCAAGGCAAACAAAATCAACGATGTATGGATATATGACATGTTGTGGGTGAAATGTCGGTAGTTTTGCTGATTTCATAAGTGCTTCCAGTAGTTTTTTTTCAGTGGCGGTAGGGTTTTCCCGCATGCTAGAAGCTCTTTGTACGAGAAGTTGATAATGCTTATCCCGATTCATCGCCTTCTTCTATCTTCTTTTGCGCTCGCTTGAGTTCTTTTTCTAGCCTATGTCGATGTTCAAAGGCTCCCTCCATATATTCAGGCGGGTTCCTCTCCGCTTTAAATGGCTCTCGCTCCACTCTAACGTTCGGAGGAAGTCGTTCTGCCTGGAATCCTTGATATTCAATTTCAGCAAGTTTCACATGAGCCAGCATCATCGTGATTAATCTGAGTTGCTCCGCGATGAAGTCCTTTGTGAAAGGCACAGCTGGAATTGGAGCGTCAACGTCATAGGCTAAAAACAGACGGTCAATATCGGCTTGAATTTTATTGGAAATGTCAACAACGGCTCGTTTGGCATCCTTACGATTTTGGTCTCCAGCAATTACCACTGCTTCCCTCAGGTGAAAAAGAAGGTCTTGAAGGGTGCGAGCGCGGCTAATTGCTAAATGATGGTCCTTAACATCTTCACTGCTTTCTGACTTGGCAGATGGATAGGCATTATCTGGATTTCGAAAAGTGCTGGAGCGCAACGCGTCGAAAAATGGCGCACTCGCAGAAAGTAGTCCTTCATTGATTCGCTGTGTATCCTCAATATTGAGTTTATCTGTGGCTTTTGCGCGCGGGGCGTCTTGAACTCCCGTATTCCAACTCGCCATATGCGCAGTAGAGAGAGATAGAGCGTTATTGGCTTGGAGTACCGAATCTTTGCCTGGAAGTGCACTCAGCCCGCTCACCCATGCCAACCACTGATTGGCTGTCACTTCCAGAGGGGGATTGAACTCGTCAAAAATTAGAATTGCGTTAGATTCAATTTGCTCGCGAGTAGGAAAGAGCAAGTAGGAAATAGGGACTTGCAAGTCTGCTGCAATGAGCAATAGTTCTAAGACATCGAATTGAGTGTTTCCACCATCTTCGACGGGGTTGAGGATTCTCCACATCGCGCCTGACTCACGTCCGATGCGTTCGCCAATCGCCTTCTGACCCCATTTATTTGGGTCGCTTTCTTCCCTTAATTTGTCTAAGTCCAACAAATCTGCAGGCTGAGGTTGTCCAGGATGCAGGGTTGCAAAGATGCGGACTGCGTCCGCCAGGAGCTCAACAAAGGCTCGTTCCTTCATTTGCCTGTCGCGGATGGCGGCGTTGATGTTGAACTTAATGAGCTCTGATACTCGCACGTAGACTCGAGAACGTGTCTGTTGAGTTTGAGGGTCCTGGCTCATTCTTACCTCAATTCCGAATTTCGAAAGACCCCCCTGCAAAAAAGAGGGGATGCCTCAAAGTGACTCAAGACGTCAAAAGGCGCCTCTGGCATAGCCCAGATTAATTGAAAGGACACAATGTGTCTGTATTGCTAACCATCCAAGAAGCAGCAAAATGCCTCAGCCTCAGTGAAAGCAAGGTCTATCGCATGACTATCGCTGGGGAGTTGGACTCCATCCATATCGGACGCGCGGTTCGGGTCCCCGAGAAAGCGATTCAGAAGCTTATCGACCAACATCGCCCTGGTTTCCCTGAATACCTCAAAGGGGATAACAAATGAGTCAGAGTTACGCAACCCTCATCAAAGCCGCAGTAGGTCAGGGTGACGGCTACCTAGCCTTGTCACACTCAAAAGACCCGAAACTCAATGGGCTCAAAACTGAGTTTTACCATTCCAGTCAGGTGAGTGACTTCATGTGTGCCGTGGAGAAGTACAAGAATGAACAAGTCTATTTTGGGCTAGGACTTCGTAGTCATGCGATTCCAGACGGTAAACGTGGCGCTCGTGAAGATATCAGCAGCATTTCCATTATTGGAATGGATATTGATATCTACGATGAGAAAAAACCGCATAAGTCACTTCCAAAGAACTACGACGAAGCAGTTGCTCTACTTCAAAGCTTCGCGGTTCCACCAAGCATCATTATTGATTCTGGAAACGGACTTCATGCTTATGTAATTCTCAAAGAGACAATTAGTATCGAAACCACAGAGCAACGTGAATCGGCGCAAGAACTCGTGCGAAACTTTTACGGCGGGTTTGCTAAGCATGCTCATCCCTACGAGTTCGACTCCACCTTCGACCTCACTCGAATTCTCCGCGTTCCAGGAACCCTTAACCTCAAGGACCCGCTGCATCCACGTGATGTGACAGTTCTTTTTGAAGATTGTTCGCGCACCTACTCACTGGATGAGATTGCCGCAGTTGGGTTTTCAGGGAACATTCGCAAAGAGCGCGCAAAAAAGGTCATTGAAAAGGGAGCAAGCCAAGAAGCGATTGGCGTTATGAACCTAAAGAAAGTTATCGGTGGATGCTCTTGGTTTGAACGTGTATGGGCTCATCCAGAGTCTGCGAATTACAATGAATGGTTCGCCGTTTCTTCGGTGTTGTATTTTGCCGAAAAGGGAAACGAACTATTCCATGAATGGTCAAGCAAGCATCCAAAATATGACTACGTGGAATCGCAACAATTATGGGAGCAGGTTGACCCCGAGCGCGCACGTCGCACCTGCGACAGCGTTGCTAGTTCACTTCATGGAGCCGTAGATTGTGAAAGCTGCCCATTTCGTGGAGGAATTCATTCACCTGTAGAACTTGGGTTGCCTGAAAAGCGCATCGTGGTGACTCAAACGGGCTCCTTGCCCACAAAAGCTGCTCAAGCTTGGGCTGCAACCTATGTAACCAATGAACCCCCAAAGCTCTTTCGCAATAGCGCTGGGATTTTGCGCATCAATGCGGAACAAGCGGGGTGGAACATCCTGAATGCCAAGTCCGCTCGTCATGAGTTCGCGAGAAGTGCGGATTGGATGAAGCCTACAAAGTCGGGTTCATTAATCCCATCGGACCCCGCGGATGCGGTCGTCGAAGATATGTTGCAGACAATCAAACCTCCGCTACCAGAATTGAAGAAGGTTACTTCAATTCCAGTAATTACCGCGGATGGTCGACTCGTTCAAGACTTTGGCTACGATGAAACTTCACAAATTTATCGTATCCGTGATGTGAGCCTTGGTAACACTAAGTTTGGCACAGGTAAGAACTTTGCAACAGCTCAAGATGCTGTGAAGTTTATCCTTGAGGAATGTTTGGTGGATTTCCCCTTCGGCTCAGCTCAAGACAGTGCCCACGCTCTGGCTCTCATGTTGCATGACTTTGCCCGAAACTTATTTGGCGGTGTTTCGCCTCTGTTCCTCTTGGATAAACCCCTTGCAGGTTCAGGTGCCTCGCTCCTCTCAATGACACTTCTATATCCATCCCTCGGATTTGAGGTACCCATGAAGGTCTTTTCTAAGTCCGAGGAAGAACGTCGCAAGCAGATTACAACTCACTTGTATAGCGGGGGTGGTCCCTATGTATTAGACAACGTGAGCGGTGACAATATTGATTCCGATGTCCTAGCATCGGTTCTCACCTCGGTTACGTTTTCTGACCGCTTACTCGGCGGAAATAACGCGCCGAAGCTGCCTAATCTTGGTCCATGGGTTGCTACGGGAAATAATCCCCGCTTCTCAGGTCAACTGAATCGACGCTTTATTGAGGTGCGATTAGTTCCCAAAACTGAGGCGCCACATCTTCGCGATGGTTTTCGCCACTACCCACTGATGCCATGGGTGAAGGAAAATCGTGCACTCTTAATTGATGCGTGCATCACCATTGTTATGGCTTATGTTGAGGCTGGACGACCCGCCTGGATAGGTACCCCTCTTGGTAGCTTCGAGGAGTTTTCCAAAGTCATGGGTGGAATTTTGCAGAACGCAGGAGTTGAAGGCTTCATGTCCGATATGAGCACGCAGCGTGACAATGTGGATATCGAGAATCTGCAACTTCACGATTTTGTTGATGTCTGGTGGGACGCTCATGGTGAGAAGCCCGTGCATATCAAGGAGTTGATGAGCCTTGCTCACAACCACGACCTGGAAGTTCAAGAGCATTGGGTCGAACCTGGTCAGTATCACGAGCCTACCCGTTCAGAATCCACGAGAGCGGGCAACTATGTAGGAAATAAGAAGCAGCGTTACTTCGCCCTGGAGCGCGATGGTGTGACTATTCGAGTTCAACTACTTAAGTCAGACCGCCGTAGTTCATACATGCTCCGATTGGAATAAATAGCTGCAACCTTTGCAACCTTTGCAACTTCGACCACCTAGTCAGCTAAAACAGGTTACCGAAGTTGCAAAGATGCAGGTTTACCCTGACAGAAGCAAGATTGACTGTCATCCTTATACATAACCCCAGCAGATTGGAGAGATTATGGAAATTCCTAGCCTTTACACACCAAATGAAGTCGCTGACTACCTACACGTATCTCGAGGCACCATTTATAGCTTGGTCTCACGCAAGGAGATTGACAGCATAAAAGTAGGGAGAAATCGTCGCTTCACCGCACAACAAGTGAAGGAATATATTTCCCGACGCCAACAAGTTGTAGTAGTTGATTGCTAGTCTTTTATCATGATAGCAAGATTGAAATGAGAAGCTGAAAAAGCGGAAAATCATCTTGCATAAGTGATTTTCTGCAAGATTGATTGCCTTAGTTAATCTGAAATCATTCGTATTAAGCACCAACTCACCAAAACCCCATGGAAACCTGGTCACGCGTATGAAAACCCGAGGGTTACATCGCGCAGTAGCCGAACGAAAAACCTAAGAAGGACATATGAATACCGACATAACGCAATTTAAATCTCAAAGCCAAAGAACTCCCCTGGAAGCCGCTGCGCTGAAAGCCGTGCGTTCAAAGCGGCAAAAGCAGATTAACATGCACCATGCTTCGACTATTGACGAGCAACTTAAATACGCCAAACTTTTTAGGATGCTGGCGTCACCTGGGGAAAGTGGAAAGGTCCCTAAGGACTAGAGGGCTAATTTTCGGCTGTCATACCAGGAGAGTAATCTGCGGGTATGGAAGAGAAGACCTGTCCCGAATTACCTCACTTTCATATCGTTTATGAACAAGTGGGCTCCTTTAAACGCCCTGTAAAAACTGTTGTGGCTGCGACTGCCGATGAGGCGCTCGCTTCCTTTCTGCCAACTCTTCCTGAATCCTGGCGAGGTGGAGTATCAGTATTTGATGATTCAAATGGTCATGAAGACGAAATGCCGTTACTGCATGCTTATTTGTAAGAGTTATTTTGAGTTGGTAGGCTTTAGCTTAAAGTTGATTTCATAACGATAAAACTCAACGCTCGGAATCATAGTAATTGCATTTCTTAGCCTTAGGTCATCTTCAAGCGCAATAATAATTCCGCGCACGTTTTCTCCATTAACGGCAAGTTCATTTTTTACGAAACCCATATACCGCAAAATTTGTCCGACCACAACATCCGATGCACGTCCTTTTTTTAGTTCTATAACTAGGTACTCTTTCTTATCTTTGCTAATGACTAAAATGTCGATTGGACCTGTATCAGATTGATACTGTTGAGCTACGACTTCACCCTCATCTGTGAGTAGGTCATAATCTTTTGCCAAATCAGTATTAGCCCAGTTATATATCAGAAAGTCCTCAAGGTGCTTTTCAATAGCAAAGGCTGATGGGTCCTCGACATTTACATCTTTAGTAAAGAGTACGTCGGCTGGGCGGCTATCGATAATTGATTCAACTTCTGATGCAAATTTTGAGATATCTATAAGAGTATTTGT
>Ga0208744_1000695_pt1 | contig 11305 bp, 15 predicted proteins | sample CryBogCBH24Aug09_FD_184620 | JGI IMG/M metagenome (GOLD analysis project Ga0208744, IMG submission 184620) | Freshwater microbial communities from Crystal Bog, Wisconsin, USA - CBH24Aug09 (SPAdes) (version 2) | ecosystem: Environmental > Aquatic > Freshwater > Lake | place: Crystal Bog...
ACTGGGTTACAGTAGCGTCCGGCACAATTACCAGCAATTCTGGCGCGCCAACAGCTTTGCAGGTATCATTCGACACTGTCACGATCTACAACGCTTACCGCATTGTTGCAAGTGGTTCTACTGCAAGCGGCATCATCAACTGGTCTATCCCAGGTCTGTTCATTGACCTTAGCGCAATGTCCCCAACATTCCCTTCTCACCTTGCTGGCAACGGAAGCATTGGTCAGCACAGCCTGACAGACCCAAGAAGCGTTTCTGTAACGCCATCGACAATCTCTGGAGCATCTGGCACAACATACCCAGGTAATGCTACTTACACCAACGAATCGATCTCGAACGCTCCGTACTCAGCAACCGCTAACGATTCAGACTACATCGCACCATAAAGGATTGACATGGAAAGACAACAAAATATAAGATTGAGTTCTACTCGTAGAGTAGGTGCTAACTTTGACTTCAATGGCAATCCAATTACGCAGAACGCTTCCGGTGGTGTTATTCGTGCTACTCGTAGCGTTAACTACCCCTGTGGTTGCCCAAAGATTGGTAACATTGAAACTTGCACTTGCGAGCGTTACTAATAGAAAGATTAATCAATGGCTACCAATGACTGGAGTGCTTCTGCGGAATTTAACCGCATGAAGTCAGCCGGAATTACTCTACCACGAAATCCAATTGCTGGACGTGTTGCTGCTCGTGACATGCTTAAGAGAGCTGCGAGCCCTGGCTCGATGGCAAGTGAAATTGGCCCAATGGCTATGGCTATGGGTGGTCCTCCTGAAGGAAGACAAAGACTGAATGGTCTTGGTAAGGATTTCCTCGCTGAGAACGGGATGACTCGTACTCAGAATAGAAGACTTGGTGCCGCTACTGGATCAGACGCTCAGTGGGCTTTGCCTAAGCTACACGACCCATTTGAATACTGGCGTGAACGCACGTGGTGGTTCAATATGGAAGACCCAGACGAGCAGACCAGAAAGATTCGTGACTGGGCTCGTCTTCTTTACACTACTCACCACTTGGTGCCTGGTCTTATCGACATCTATACTCGCTTCCCTCTGCTGGACATTGAACTTGTTCACCCAGACAAGCGCATCGCTGATTTCTACAATGACCTTTTCTTCAATGGTCTTAACTACCAAGAATTCCTCTACGACCTGGGCCGTGAGCACTGGACTGTTGGTGAAGTGTTTGCCATGGGTTCTTGGCACGATGGTATTGGTGCTTGGGAAGAAGATGAGATCATTAATCCCAATGACGTTATCGTCGCTAAGAACCGTGCTCTAAGAACGTACCAGTTCCACGTTAAGGTGCCTGAAGAGATCAAGCGTCTTATTGAACGACGCGATCCTCCACAAGAATACGCTATGCTTATGCAGATGTACCCAGACGTTGTTGCTTGGGCACGTCAAGACAAGGAGATACCAGTCTCCGATGTCATCATGAAGCAGATTAAGTTCAAGACTAATCCATGGAGTGAGCATGGGACCCCTATACTTCTACGTGCTTTTCGTATGCTTATGCTTGAGGAATCTCTCAATGCCGCGCAGGACGCTATTGCTGATAGACTTTATTCTCCTCTTATCCTCGCTACTCTGGGTCTGCCTGACGTAGACCAAGACGGTCCATGGATCCCAGATGCTATGGAATTGCAGTCTTTGCGTGACGACTTGTCTATGGCTATCAACTCAGACTTCCGTCTGATGACATACCACCACGGTTTGCAGATCCAGAATGCATTTGGTCGTGAATCTATGCCACGTCTTGACCAGGACTTCATGCGTGTGCAGACTAACGTCATGGGTGTATTCGGTATTGGTGCTGACCTTATCCAGGGTGGCCAGGGTGGTACATACGCAGCTGGTGCTCTTAACCGTGAGCTCATTACACAGATGCTTAGCACTTACCAGCACAAGATTGAAAAATTCTTCCGCGAGAGAATGGAACCCGTAGCAGAAAGACAGGGTCACTATGAAATGCGTAACGTGGGCGGTCAGATGGTTCCTGTTATGGAAACTGTTCTCATGGTTGATGAAGAAACTGGTGCTGAATATGTTGAAGAACGACCCAAGTTGGCCATTCCAGAAGTAAGATTCCGCAGTATGAACCTGCGTGATGAAACAGTTGAACGTGGTTTCCTGCAGCAGCTTAGTGCTTCTGGTTTCCCAATCTCTCTCAGCACGCTTGCAGTGAACATCCCAATTGACTTTGATGATGAGGTTGAAGCACGTAAGGATGAGAAGATTAAGACAGTGGTTGCGGAGCAGCAGTTTAAGAAGGAACTGTTTAATCGTTTGATGACTTTGCAGCTCCCAATCCCACCAGAGTATGTACAGGAATACCAGGCCTACCTAGCGATGATGGAAGACCCATCGCTTGGTGCACAACTTGCTCCTGGTGCAATGGCTGGGCTTGTTACTCCTCCAAGCGCACCCAACATGACTGGTAATACTGCTGGTAATAGTGATGCAGCTGCTGGTGCTCAGGTATACCCAAGCATCAACCAGCAGGCTCAACAACGTCAACGACCAGAAGAAAGTTACGAACAGCGTAAGGGTCAACCTAAGCCTAGCAAGAAGGGACCAAAGAACGGTCCTAAGAAGAAGACTGCTTCGGTGTCTGGTTGGGATGGCGATGACTTTGACGAGTTCGAAGGTCGCGTTGAATACGGTGATCGTATGAAGTTCGCTGTGCCATTTGAACAGAAGAAGCGTAAGCGTATGAAGCTTGCATCTGGTATGAAGATCATTGTTGATGATTCATACGAGAAGTTCAATGAAGATGAATTTAAAAAACATCTTGCATCGATCATCGAAGCGAGTGATGACCCAATGATTCCAAACACCACAAAAACCATGGATGAGCATGGCAATGGTGGCGATAGTGCTATGGATATGCCTGCAATTGTGCAAATTGATCCAAGAAATGAAACACCTGAGATTTAATCTAGTGTTAAACACGCACTAACTTATAGAAGATGCGTTTAATGCTTGGAGAAACTATGAGCACTCTCTTTAATAATGAGATTCCCCGCATGCTGCCAAAAGCTGCTTTTAACAAGCAAAGCTTTCTTGAAGTAGTTAGCCCACTGATTAAGTTAGATATCATCAAAGAGGGTGAAGGTCGTAAAGCTCGTAATGCTCACAAGTTGGATCTTACCAACAGTATTTACGAGAAAATTGATGAATAATGCTCGCTACATTCTTCAATTCATCGAACGCCTGGTTTGGATACATTTCTAATTTCTTTTTTGCTGCTGCTGGTTTTGGTACCGTAGCACGCATTATTTATAAGTTAATCACTCGCCACAGTGATAAGAAGCTAGAAGAGCTTGAAAGACAGCTTGCATTTAGCAAAGAAGATCAAGATCACAAGTTTGAATTGCTTTTTAGTCAATTTAAAACTAATGGTGGATCAAGCCCCAAAGACCAGTGGAACCGTTTAGAAACAAAGGTTGACCACCTTATGGGTATTGAAGCCCATGTAGATAAGCTTAGCCAATCTATCGATCGACACCTTGGCTATCACGAAGGGCTTAGAGCAGCACACGAAGACGATGAATAATGGCCAGGACATTTAGACACCCTATTACGGGCGATAACATCGGCCTTGGCAAACATGTTTCCTGGAAGATCCAGTTCTCTATTCGAAACTGGTACTTCATTGGCGTTATTACTTTTATTACGTTGTTCTGCGCTATCTGGGGAACGTTCGATATCGGTGTAATTGGCTGGTGGAACGTATGGGCTTCTTACATGGCTCTCTTCATCGAATCAGTCGTTGGTATCAGTATGTTTGAACAGACTCGAGCAGATGCCAAAGTGTTGCGTGAAAGCCTTGCGACTATTCAAGAGTTGCTTACAAAGATTAATAAGTTGCTTGAACTTGAGCAAGAACAAAGCAAGGAAGTTCAGCATTTGGCTGATGCCTTGGAAGATGAAATCAATTTACACCACTAAAAATTTAACATAGTTTTATCATAAGAACGATGTAAACGCTATGTTAAAACAGGATAGGTTCTGAAGATGATAAAATTTGGTGCACCGTCAATTACCTTGCAAGGTAGAGAGTCTTTGGCTAGCCTTGGGCAGCCTATTGACCTACACAATGTCACCTTTGACGACTTCAATTTCAAACCAGAACCTGGTTACGTTTACGCTGTTTCTAGAGCAATTTCCTCCAGAGTAAACGCCAACTACGATGCCTGGCCCGTAGACCAGATCAAGAAGAGTTACAAGACTTTTGTTGGCCGTCCAATCTACGTAGAGCACAACAACTCAGATCCTGAGCGTGCTCGTGGTGTGATCCTTGACGCTGTATACCGTGAGAGCAAGCTTGCCTCTGGTGCTATTGATGGTAGTGTCTACTGCCTTATGGAAGTTGATGCAGAAAACTTTCCTAAGCTCGCTAACGCCATCATGGAAGGCAGCCTTAACGCTGTCAGCATGGGTGCTGACGTAGAAGGCACAGAATGCTCAGCCTGTGGTAAGTACGCTAGCAAGCCTGCTGAATACTGTGCCCACATTCCTCGCCTTAAGGGCCGCACAGTAACCATCTACAAAGCTGGTAAGCGCGAAGAAAGCCTTGTTTTTGAAAGCTGCATCCGTCCTAATTTCTTTGAACTTAGTTTTGTTTTTGATCCAGCTGACGAATCAGCTTGGTTGTTACAAAAGAGACGCTACTAATGCCAATTCTTAATGTATCTAGCAGTATTAAGAAGTATGCACTAGAGACTATCAGAGTGCCTATTTCACCTTTGGGTGACTGCCCTCAGTGTCAGGGTAATGGCTACCGAGACGGAATTTGCCCTGATTGCAACTACATTGATGCACGTGTGCAAGAAGCCATCCAAGAATGGCAAGATGCTATGGGTATTCAACAAGTTATTAAACAACAACAAGAAAGCCTTGCAGAGCAAAACCCAAATGCTAAAGCTGCCTACAGAAGCTTGGCATTTAGCGACCTTCTCCCATCAATGGAAATGACGCAAATTGAATGCCCAAAGTGCGGAGAAAACAATTTCCAAAACGAATCCAGTGACAAGGATAACATCGCAGGAAATTGCAAAAGTTGTGGCTGGGAAATTGCTGATAAAAATAAAGGAACAAGATTTAATAATGGTCCTAAGGTACCAAAGGTAATAGGTCCCCGACCTGAATGGCTTAAAGAAATTGGCGGCGTGCAACGCAATTTCCCAAAAGCATCAGAGACGATCGAATTAACAAAAAATAAATTGAAAAAAACTAAGAAGAAAAGTGCCAAGGAACAACAGATGAATCCTGGTGCAAAGCTTGATAATTCAATGGTCGTTGTAACAGATGACATTGCAAGAGGCGAACAACTTCTTAGACAAAAAGCATTAATAGATGCACAACCACAAGACGCAGAAACTAGCGAGGAGCAACAATGAGCCGTTTTGATAATGAGCTGATTAAGCAAGCAGAAAATGCTTACCAACAGCGCGTAGGCGATGGTGCCGTTACGACACCTAGACAACAACCATACAACCAGATCGACAGCCTTGGTTCAGGCGGTTGGCCTGAGCAAGCTCCTGCTCCTGCTGAAGAAGTAGCTGACTGGATTGCTGATCAGCCTGCTATGCGTCAAGTACCCGTTACTGACTTTACAGCAGTTGACGCTGGTCAAGAGATCATTGGTGGTCCTGGCTCGAGTGCTGTCTACGCTGAAGGTGGCCCCGTGTACGCTTCTAACAAAGTTATCGACGAGAGCCTGTACCAGGTGTACAAGGCTAGCCGTGAGATCCGTGATGCAATTGACAGTCAGGTTGACTTTGACTTCGGTAACCTCGTAACCGCTGCCAGCGAAGCTTCGACTGTTTTCCGTTTCGCAAGTGCTGATTCTGGCTTGACAGATGTCGTTGGTACAGTTGCTTCTATCGTTCTCGACATCGAGAATGACCTCGCTAACAATGGCAACTTCCGTCAGGCTGCTACTGACCTTCAGGCTCTTGAAGGCCTTCTCGAAGACATTAAGACTGCTGCTACTGGTACTGGTCAAGAAGAAGAGTCTGACGACGACGAAACTGAAGACGACACCAAGAAGTCAGCATCTAAGAAGTCCTGCAAGAACTGCAAGGGCAAGGGCTGCGACAAGTGCAAGAAGTCTTCTAAAGATTCTGATGAAGAAGATGATGAAGATGATGACAAGCCTGCTTTCTTGAAGAAGAAGAAGGCTTCCAACGGCAACCAGGAGAGCCTCCAGGTTGTCGACGTCCGTGACCTTGATGACCAGGCCGGTGTTTGGGACCGTCAGCGCGTTATGCAGCCTGACCACCAGACTAACGTCCTTGTTCCCGAGGAAGTAAACGGTGAAGACGCTGGTTACGTACCATTCTACAACGATGGTACTGAGACTGGCATCCTTGATGACCAGCTCCACGGTCCTCACCACCAGCAGCTTGACTTTGAAGATGGCACTAACCCTGCCCTCGCTCCTTACGCAGGCACCGTTGCTGCTGTACAAGCTAGTCGTGAGAAGATTTTTGCTGCTCTCCAAGTCGTAGAGCGTCTTGAGAAGATGGGCATGGTCCAACACGATGACCGTGCTAAGCACATTGCAAAGTTTGAACAAATGTCTGATGCAAAGCTGGCTGGTTTTGTAGCAAGCATCGACATGTTCGAAGAATCTGGGGCCCGTCAACCCCGGAGCCAGAAAGTGGCAAAGGGTGCAAACTCGTTGCCAGAAATGGGTCGGTTGACAACGGCCTCAACAGTTACTCGTCAAGACGTTCAGTCTGACGATTGGCTGATGACACTTTAACCAAATCCCCTACTAAGGAGAAAGAAAAATGCTGCAACTCAATAGCGTAGCCAACGTTGGGGTTCACCGTACGTGCACCCCTCTGTACGAAAAGTACGAGGCTACACCCTACAACACGTTCCTGGATCCTTCGGACACCACGAACATCTACTCGGGTATGGTCATGTTCCGTACCGGTCCTGACACCGTTTCTAACGCTGCCAATGCAAGCACGACCGCTGGTGTAAAGCCTTTCGGTCTGTCTGCTCTCGACCGCAACCCGAACATTGATGACGTTACTCAGGTTGGAGTCAACGCTTGGGCTGTATGGCTCGGAGGCTCAAACGCCTTCTTCACCATCACCGCTCCTGCTTTCGACACTACTCAGTCTTACACGGTGAACACTAACGGTACCCGTACCCTTCTGTACACCACGTCAGGTACTGGTCAGATCACTTCTGTTTCGGGCGCTGCTAGCACCTTGAACTCTGTGCCTGTTGCTGAGTTGATCGATGTCATCAGCCCAACGCAAATTGTTGTCCGTCTCATCCCATTCGGCGCAACTGCCTAAGGTTAATTGAAAGGAAATATAGAAATGTCAACAATCCTTCCCAATGGCGCTGTAGCCGAGCACCTCGCTCCTCGTACGGCCAAGAAGTCGGACGACTACGTCGCTGGTATCGTAGAGGCTCAAGAGCGTCTCGCATCAGCTACTGGTCGCAAGACAGCAACTCGTGAAGAGAAGCAACGTCGTCTCGCCGGTATCCTTGCCGACAAGGACAACTACATGGTCCGTTTGGGCCAGGGTATGATTGGTCCTATCCAGCTTAAGCTCCGTTACCAGGGTATGACCCGTAACGTGCTCCTGGAAGACCCACTTACCCCTGGTGTTCCTGTCATGTACGACGTCCTTGACGAGTACGGTCAGGCTTACATTCTTTCCGGTAACGAAGGTGAAGTCCGCGTGACACCCTTCGAAGGTAAGAAGGTTCCAGTCCGTTTGTTCCGTATCGCAACCTTCCCTCAGATTAAGAAGGAAGACCTCTGGTACCTCCGCGTGAACATCGTTGAGTACGCTCAGGACATGTCCAAGCAGGCAATCATGATGCAGGAAGACGCCCGTTTGATCACGGTCCTCGAAGCTGCTATCAACAACTACGCTGTTGACCCCAACCACGTAGTGTCGCCTAACCACATCGTTAACGAGCTCTCGGGTTACATTACCCCTGACTCGATGTACGACCTCGTTGCACTCATCGAAGTCCACCAGTTGGAAGCTTCGAGACTGTTGTTCAACCCCATCGACTACCGTGACCTCTACAAGTGGGACATCAACCAGACCGGTTGGGCCTTCAAGGACCGTGTTGTTGCTGGTGAGCGCATCGTTCAATTCGGTGGTTTCCAAGTTCAGCGTTCGATCGAAGTGCCTCAGGGTACTGTTTACATGACCCCAAGCCCCGAGTTCCTCGGTGTGTTCCCCGTCATGTACTCGCTCGACGTCGAAGAGAACCACACCCCAGAGAAGTTCCACAAGGGTTGGGTCATGGACGAGCTCGTCTCCGAGATCGTTCTCAACCCCCGTGGTCTGGGCAAGATCGTTAAGGCTTAGTCTTAACAAACGTACCAGTGCCGGGGAGGTCGGATCCTCTGAGATCGCTCCCCGGTCATTGTACAAAACTCGCATTAAAAACTACAGATTTCCTAGATCTGTTAGCAGTGTGCAAAATGTGCACATTGCCTTGAAACAAGGAGAAAAACAAGATGGCAAGAACAGTATCAAAATCAAGCGACACAAGCTCGGAAAGCACTCCAATTCCAGTAGTGGACTTGGGTGGTCACTTTGAGGAGCACGTTCCAGACCCAGTAGACAGAGCAGCAGCACTCCAAAAGCGTGCACCAGCTCAGTTTACAGGAATGCAGGACATTAAGACTGCAGACTGGATCGAGAACCTTATGGCTGGTTCTACTGTGTTTACTAGCGACAAGGGTAGCTTTAAGCTAAACGGCGCTGGTTTCCACGGAAGCATTCAGCCAGTAGCTGAAGAAATTCGCAAGGATCCTTACCTGTTGAGAGCCGTACAACGTGGACGTATTGCCTTTATTACAGCTGAAGAGGCCGAAGGCAAGATTGCTGATCTTAGAGATGAGAACAGCACAAGCGAGAGCCACATGGATCACCTCCGTGAAAGCCTCGCCGCAGGAGCTAGTGAGAACACAGGTCTGTACAAGATTCCTCTTCCTGACGAAGCAGAACCTAAGGGTGCTGCTCAGACATGGGAGCAGATCTGGAACTCGAGCACTAGCACTCCAAAACCTAAGAACGTATAACAACCGGTGGACTGCAAAGCTCCACCTTTATAAGGAGCTTAAATGAGCGACGAGATCAAGAACACAGTCAAGCCTGACAAGGCTACTGCTGGCGAATCACTTGGTGCAGTAATCCCCAGTGGTACTGTGCTCAGTGGTACAACAATCTACAGCGAACCATGGTTTAATGTCTGGGTCCCTCAGACGTTCCCCGGTACCGTTAGTGGCGGTTACGCTGCACCTACCCTGAGTGGTAATGGTTGGCAAGGCCAAAACAACACAGGTCTGGTTTTCCAGAATGACCAGTACAACACAACCGTGAGAGGATTCTAATATGACTACGCCTAACGTCGCAACAGAGCAGGGTAATAAGGCCGCGCTCCGTGGGGTAACCCGCGGTGGTGCGAACGCCTACTTCGAAGGCATTGATCCAGCTATTCTGGTCAACGCTGCTGCTACAACCAGTGGAATCCTGAACCTTTCAGTGCCATTGACTGGCGCCACCACGTTCAGCATTAGTGGTACGGGTGGTAACTCGGCTACGCTTACTGGTACTGCCACTGGTAGCCAGGTTAGTAACTTGATTGCTGCTCTTGCTGCTGGTCCTTTGAGTGGTCAAACATTCTACGTAAACAATGGTGGTGCTAACTACCTGAACGACACTATTACAACAATCATTGTTCCTAGTGGTGCTGTTCTTACGGTTATTAGCGGTACTGGTGGTTCTGTTCCAACTATCACCGCCGTAGCTATCACTGGTACAAACGGTGAGGCCATTACCTACCCTAACTACGTAGGCACTCCTAACGCAGTTCCTACATGGGTTGATGACGCTACTGTCCACACCTACCAGGTTGGATACGCTGGCCAGTACACTGGTGGACCCCTCCTTAACGGTAGCGGTACTCTCGTACAAGCACAAGTCCGTCAGATCCAAACAAACGTTTCTGAGACACAACAATACGCTGGTTACCAGGCTACATACAGTGGTAACTTGACCCAGACTGGTCAGAAGAGAACTTACCGTCAGCAGAGCTAATGGGTCATTTACCTTTTAATATAAAGGTAGAAGCAGTAGTTATTAGAACCAATGGCACTCAGGAACAACTGGGTGTCATTGGTTCTACTACTTTAAAGGACAATAGTGAACACAGTATTGACATCGACAACAAGAAGTAGCCTCGTCAACGTCATCACAGGTTCTGGCTATTCCTTGAGTGAGCCAAAATACCTCTCTTTTGGAACTGGCTTAAGTCCTGCTTTACCTACCGATATTGCTCTTGGTAACCCTATTGGCAGTGTTATCTCTGGTACTGTTAGTACTCTTTCTACCGTTACATCAGGTGATACGTACTTTTGTACGGGTACTTTCACTGCTAGTGGAATTGTTTCGGTTACCGAGGTAGGTCTTTTTACCAGTCAGTCTAGTTCAGCTGTAGGGTCAATTGCAAATCAAGTTGGACCCACGGATACCACCATCACAGTGAGCGGCTACAGCGGCTTTCCAGGTACCTTTCCGTTCAATGTACAGGTGCTTACCGAAGTAATGACAGTGACCTCTGGCAATGGTACAAATGTCTTCAATGTAATTCGTGGTGCAAACGGCTCTAGTAGAGTGACGAGTATTATTCCAACGCTTACCCCAGTTGTAGGACCAGCAGGGTATATGTTCTTGAAAAGTACGTTTTCAGGTGTCAACCTATATCCAGGGGATAATCTTCAATTTAATATCAGCGTACAATTCTCTTAGGATCTAAATGTCTTACCCCACATATACAACTCCTAGATCTATCGCTGGCGCAGCTGCACCTTCTTACCTTTCTGCAGCGCTTGCTAGTGGGTACTCTGCTGGTCAAACAATTACAGTTGGCAATACATCTGGCTGGTATGAGGTAAGCTCGAGTGGCACTGCTACAACAAATCCTTTGGGTACCAGCGGTGTATTCACCCTGGTAGTCGATTATGGCCTCAGCACAGAAGAGAAAATTCTGTGCGCATCTGGTGCGATTTCTATCGGTGCTAATGCGGTAATCACAGTATGGACAGATGGTACACACAATGGTCGTGGTTGGGATGGCACAACATCAGTAGCGCATGCTACGGGCAGTGGCACGAACCCTAACGTATTCCTGGTTAGAACCGCAGTAGATGACCTTCAGTTCAATACATCAGCGGCCACACTAACCAACAACCTTGCTACTCTTTCGGGTCAATATGTCGTCACTAGCGGCATTGTAAC
>Ga0208744_1000698_pt1 | contig 11274 bp, 16 predicted proteins | sample CryBogCBH24Aug09_FD_184620 | JGI IMG/M metagenome (GOLD analysis project Ga0208744, IMG submission 184620) | Freshwater microbial communities from Crystal Bog, Wisconsin, USA - CBH24Aug09 (SPAdes) (version 2) | ecosystem: Environmental > Aquatic > Freshwater > Lake | place: Crystal Bog...
TTTTGACACCGTACTTTTGTACGGCTCTCTTGTTGAGGCTTATACCTTCATGAAGGGTGAGACCGACATGATGACGCTTTACAACCAGAAGTATGTTGAAGCGCTTGCTCTTGCTAAACGTCTTGGAGATGGAATGGAGCGTCAAGACGCGTACAGAGACGGTCAATTTAGGCAGCAAGTCACATGAGCATAGTCCAGACCGCAACCACCAGCTTCAAAGTGCAGCTTGCTCAAGGGCTGCACAACTTTGGGCCGACCAGCCCAAACACGTTTTATATTGCACTGTTTACATCTTCAGCCACAATCAATGCGTCAACAACGCAGTATTCAAACGCTCTGGTTGGAGAAGTAACAGGCGGAGGTTATACGCAAGGTGGCCAGCAGTTAACAATTACTCAGACACCAACATCTGGAGCAACAGGCGGGACAGTAGCATACTGGTCTTTTGCCAATGTGGTATGGAGCCCAGCTTCATTTACAGCTCGCGGCGCTCTGATTTACAATGCAAGTCAGAGTAATGCATCAGTGGCCATTTTGGATTTTGGGGCAGATAAGATCTGCAATACATCATTCACGATTCAGTTCCCAGCAGTTACCAACACAAACGCAATATTGCGGATCGCATAAGGAGTTATCATGACAAACGAACTTTCAAATTTTGGAGACAACGCTGTTGTGACACTCCAAGCAAACGCTAAAGTACCCGAAGGCATGGGTATTGAAGGCTGGTACGAAGTGGTCTGCCGCGATGCAGATGGCAATCTAAAGTGGGAAGAAAAGTTCCCCAACTTGGTGGTTGCTGTTGGTAAGCAGTTGATGTTGGACACGCTCCTGAAAGGCAGCTCCTATACAGTAGTTGGACCTTACCTTGGTTTGATTTCCAATACATTTACTGCGTCTGCATCAGACACAATGGGTTCGCACACATGGACTGAGTTCACAGCTTATACAGTTGGAGGTTCTGCTGTTCGTGGTACGGCTGTGTTTGGATCATCCACATCGACTGGTTCTACTCCTTCAAACGTGACTTCAAGTACCGCAACAGCGATTACTTACACGATCACAGGTTCAGGTGGTACAGTTTACGGATGTTTCTTGGTGACCGGCACAGGCGCTGTAAGCACACAAGGTTCAACGGCAGGTATTCTGTATTCAGAAGGTTTGTTTGGTACAGCCAAAACCACAACTGCTGGCGACACCGTATCTGTAACTTACAGTACGACCGCTACATCTTGATAGATGTTTGGTTTATCCGCCTTTGCCCAATCCCCGTTCGCAGCAACGGGTAGTAATTCTTACGCTTTTTCAATTGCAGAGAATTCAGGGCTGGCGGATAGTAGTACGCAGGCGTATGCCTATGTTTATTCAATTGCAGAAGCGGTAACTTCCAACAATACAGATTCTGAAATTGATGTTTTCTATGATGGAATTGTAGAAGGATTAACAAGCGCAGACACCCCCACTGCAAGCGCAGGGTTCTACTTTACTGATACAGAAGGCAGCACCATAGGGGACTCCGAGTCCATATTGGCGCAGTTTAGTGTTTCTGATACTGAAAATCTAACGCCCGGTGATTCCGCAACTCTTTCATCTCAGTACACGTTTACAGATACTGAAAACTCTGGTTTAGCAGACACTCCAACAATTTCTGCGCAGTTTAGCGTTTCTGACACAGAAGGATCAACGCTTGCGGATACTCCAAGTATTAAAGCTGGATTTGTGCTTACGGATACCGAAGGCGTAACATCTGGGGATACGGCGGCTATTGCTGCGGCATTTGCAACTAGTATTGCTGAAAACTTAAAACCTGCGGATGTTATTACTTCCGGGTTGATAGTTTTATTCACGATCACAGAAAATGCAAGGATAGCAAACACGCAAACAATCTCAGCCCAGTTTGCACTATCTTTGATTGAAAATGCTACGTTGGCTGACGCACCTGCTACGCAATCTGCTTACCTTGAAAGCATCATCGAAAACTTGGTAGCAGGAGATTCAAATATCACGGTTGGATGGTTCATAATCAATGACAACCAGACGCCAAACTGGCAAAATATCAATATTACCCAGACACCCGGCTGGACACTGATTCAAGGATAAAAAATGGCTCTTCAAGTCGCTGATAGAGTACAAGTTGTAAGCTCGACGTACACCACCAGTAGTTTTACGTTGGGGTCTGCTGTCACCGGGTTTCAAGGCTTTTCTGCTCTGACAAACGGAAACACAACTTATTACGCCGCTACAGATTCAAGTGGTAACTGGGAAGTTGGGTATGGCGCATACACATCTGCCACTCCAGCGCTGGCTCGCACAACCATCTTGGCTTCTAGTAATTCTGGGAGTGTTGTGACTTTTAGTGGTACGGTTAATGTGTTCATCACATACCCAGCAGAGAAAGTTGTTATTCAAGATGCCAACGGAATTGTGGCATGGACTAATCAAGCTCCCGGTTATACGAACACGGTAACGGCTGCGGGCACAACAACAATAACAGCTTCTGCAACGTACTACCAACACTTTAGCGGGACAACCACTCAGACACTTAAACTTCCTGATGAAACAACGATACCAACAGCCACTGGGTACATTGTTGATAATGATTCCTCTGGTAATGTTACCATTCAGGATAGCGCAGGCAATACATTAGCAACCGCAATTCCAGGTGGAGCTGGCTGGATTTACTCTTTGTCTAATGGCTCTGCAACAGGTAACTGGGCTGGGTATTTGCTCCCTCCCGGAAATAGCGCCACTGCACCGTTGACTTGGGGGACTGCTGGCTTAAACATGGCTGGCCAGTATCTTCAGGGCGTAACGACTTTAAATATGACTGGTCAGTTGACCAACACTGTGGCCACAGGAACTGCTCCTTTTGTTGTGTCAAGCACCACGCAGGTAGCCAATTTAAATGCAGCTACAGCAGGCTCTGTAACAAATGCTTTGACGCTTAACAACAGTGGTTCAGGCGCAGCGTCTGGAACGACATACAACGGATCAAGTGCAGTCACTTTATCCTACAACACCCTTGGGGCGTCTCCAGTTGCAGGCTCATCAAGCATCGTTACCGTTGGTACAGTTACCACTGGAACTTGGAATGCAACAGCGGTTGGTGTTGGATACGGTGGAACAGGACTTACATCAACACCCACCAATGGCCAAATTGATATTGGAAATGGATCAGGGTTTACCAGAACAACTCTAACGGCTGGTACAGGTATTTCTGTTTCCAATGCCTCTGGTTCTATTACCATCACAAATACCAGCCCATCGTCTGGCGGCACTGTAACATCTGTTTCCGGAACAGGCTCAGTCAACGGTATTACCTTGACCGGTACGGTGACGTCATCTGGTTCTTTGACTTTGGGTGGAACACTTGGAAGTATCGCTAACAGCCAATTAACAAACTCATCAGTTACAGTAACTGCGGGTACTGGATTATCTGGTGGTGGTGCAGTTTCTCTTGGAAGCTCTGTTACTTTAAGCAACGCAGGCGTAACATCCAATGCAGCAGGCACAGGTATTTCGGTATCAGCTTCAACGGGTGCTGTTACTATTACCAATTCAGGCGTAACTTCATTGTCCGCAGGTACCGGCATTAGCGTTAGCGGATCAACTGGTGGTGTAACGGTTACAAATAGCGGTGTAACTTCTGCTGTTGCTGGCACGGGCGTTTCAGTCAGCGGTTCTACTGGAGCGGTTACATTCAGTATTGGCCAAGCAGTTAGTACTTCTTCCAGCGTTCAGTTTGGTTCGCTTGGTGTTGGTACGGCGGCTTCAGGTACAACGGGGGAGATCAGGGCAACCAATAACGTCACAGCTTATTATTCTTCTGACAGAAAGTTCAAGGAAAATATTCATGATGTGCCAGATGCTTTGGAAATTGTTTGTGCTATTGGTTCTAAGATATTTGATTGGACAGACGCATATTTGACAACGCATGGTGGTGAAGACGGATACTTCATCCGTAAGTCTGATTTTGGTGTGATTGCCCAGGATGTGGAAAAAGTATTCTCAAGAGCAGTCAGGACTAGGCCAGATGGGTCACTTGCGGTAGACTATGAGAAGTTAAGTACATTGGCTTTTGGTGCTATTGCCCAACTGCTAAAACGTGTTGAAGCATTGGAGAATAAATAATGGCAGCCAATACAACTCTATTGGGTCTTAACCAACCAGCTACTGGTGGTGAATCTGGTATTTGGGGAGATGAGGTTAACAATGGCTTCACAGCTCTTGTAGACATTTCTGTGGCTGGTACCAACAATTTAACAGCTGATAGTGATATTACGTTGGCTATTTCAAATGGTACAAATACATCTAGCTTTTCCAGCACAGGTACAAATTCAACCGTTGCTCAATATTATGTATTGAACTGTAGTGGGTCTAGGACTACCACAAGAAACATTATTGTTCCATCATCAAGCAAAACGTATGTAGTAATTAACAACACTACAGGTGGTTATGCGGTTACAGTTAAGAAGAGCGGTGGTACAGGTGTATCAGTAGCAAACGGGGAAACTGCGCTTGTTTACTACAACTCAACTACAGGTGATGTGGTAAAGGTAACAACCAATACATACACATCCGGTGCATCCATTCTTTATGGAAATAACGCAGGTGGATTTAGCAATGTAACAATTGGGTCAGGATTGTCATTTTCTGGCGGCACATTGTCTTCTACTGTTTCCCCCGGCACAGGTACAGTGACATCTGTTTCAGGTACAGGAACTGTAAACGGTCTAACTCTTTCTGGGACGGTAACAACTTCCGGCAATATCACATTGAGCGGGAACGTAAGCAGTATCACAACCGCAGATTTTTCAGTGCTTGAATCTGGCGGAAAACTCGTCATAAAATACGGCGGAACAACGCTATTCAGTATTGACAGCAGTGGGAATATGACCACAATTGCAAACGTAACAGCATACGGTACACCATAAGGGGATTAACGCATGACAATGAATTCTTCAGGCCCAATCAGCCTTGCAGGAACAACAGCAGGTCAATCTATTGAGATTGAACTTGGTGGCGGTGGAACTACCATGATTTCATTGAATGATACCAATGTTAGAACATTGGCTGGTGTACCAAGTGGCGCTATTATTATGCCTACCAACTTTTGGGGTAAAAGTAATGCAAGTGCATTTGTAAGCTTTTTAACTAATGGTTACTATAGTAATGCAAATACAAGCGGTTTAGATTTTGATACAAGCGGAAATATAATTTATTCAACTTATTCTCTTCCATCTTATTATCCAGCAACTGAATTATTTGTATCAACAAGTCCAACTGGATCTTTAAATTCTCAAAATTACATAACAACAAGAAACAATACTTATATTTATAATACATCTAGTCCCTACGGAACAGTAATAGATAGTTCTAACAACTATTATTTATTTGGAGTGGGTGGTTCTCAACGGCCAACGTTTACAAAAACAAGTTTGTCGGGTACTGTATCAATTAGTACATTTTTTAATACTTATAGTACTGCTTTTTTTAGAAATGCCTCTTACGATTCAACATCAAATAAAATTTATGTAGGAGTAAATGATACTGGTTCTTTGATCTCCAATCGTCCAAGAGGAGGTTATTTTATTTTTCCTTTAAGCACATATACTGGAACGCAATCTATAACTGTTAATTATGTTGGTGGCTCTCTGAGTGGTTCTAATTTTGATAATACTGGTATAGGAATTTCAACTATTAGTTATATTTCTAGTACACCATATATTACTGTTTGTGTAAACTGGAATTCAGGAGGTGCAGGTCCTGGATTTACAACTTTCAATGCAAGTACTAATGCTCAAGTGGCTCAATACAAATTAAGTGGCATCAGCACTTTTAGTTGGGGCTTAAAATATTCTTGGGATTCAAACGGATATTTATATTTATGTGGTTCAGCAGGCCCAGCAGGAGCGGGCTCGTTTTGGATTGGACAAAATTCACAAGGCACTTCAAGTTCATTTGGTTGGCAAAAATTATTAACTTCAGCCTCGGTAAATGGAAGTACCACTACTCTTTCCTATGCGAGTACAGCTACAGATTCTTCAAACAACGTATATATGTTAGGACAAATATATGATAGTGCATCTCAACAAATTTACATTGCAATAATTAAATATAACTCAAGCGGAACATTACAATGGCAAAGAACATTGTCATTTTTTAATCCAAGCTATGGACTTTTATACAATAACGCAAATTCTATATTGATTGATTCATCTGCTGGATATTTTTATATTGCTGGGGGTATATATCAACAAAATGTTAATACTGGCGCTTCTACATATACATATTTAATTAAGTTGCCTTTAGATGGATCATTAACTGGAATATATTCGCCATCTGGAAGTATTTATGCAATGTATTCTTACGGAAATTTAAGCGAATCAACTCCATCTGGAGCTTTAACTTCTTATACTTCTGTAAGTTCTGCAACAAGTACTTATGCATCTAACGCTAATGGATGGACTTTTTACACATCTACTAGCAGTCTTGTATCTTCAAGCACAACTATTACTTCATCAACAAGCGGTTCTGCAACTTATTCAGAAGCAGGTACATATTCTTGGATTTGCCCAGCAGGCGTAACAAGTGTATCTGTAGTTGCAATAGGCGGAGGAGGTTCTGGATATTCTGTAGTTCCTTATAACACAGGAGGTGGTGGTGGAGGAGGTGGTGGTTTAGGTTATAAGAATAATTATTCTGTTACTCCAGGTAATTCCTATACCGTTGTTGTTGGGTACGGAGGGTTAGGACCAACTGGTGGTACTAATGGATCACAAGCTGGAACTGATAGTTATTTTGTTTCAACTTCTGTTGTTAAGGGTGGTGGTGGTAGTGGTGGAGCTTCTTATTCAGGTGGCAATGCATCTGGTGGAACTTACACTGGAGATGGAGGTGGTAACGGTGGTTTAGGCGGTGGAGATACTAGTGGAAATGTTGGAGGCGGTGGAGGTGCTGGCGGTTACTCTGGTAGCGGGGGTAATGGCGGTAATACAGCAAGTGGTGGCTCTGGAGGTGGCGCTGGTGGTGGTGGACAAGGTCTCGGTTATAGCCAAGGTGGTGGCGGTGTTTATATCTTAGGACAAGGAAGTAACGGTTCTGCTGGAGGTACAAATAATCCAGGAACTGGCGGATCTGGAGGATCACCTGGTAATGTGCCGCCAATTATAAGTGGTCAAGGCGGATTTTTTGGCGGCGGCGGAGGTGGTGGATATAATTATCCTGGCTGTTGCTGTAACCCAGCTTACACACTTTATGGTGCAAATGGAGCAAACGGAGCTGTTCGTATAATATGGCCTGGTTCATCAAGATCATTCCCTTCAACTAACGCAGGAACTCCATAATGAATTTGTATATTCGTATTAAAGACGGTCAACCTTTTGAGCACCCTCTTTTTGAGGAAAATGTTAAACAAGTATGGCCAGACATAGATTTAAACAATCTTCCACCTGACCTTGCTCGATTTGAAAGAGTTAATCCGCCAGTAGCAGGAACATATGAAGTTCTTGATGGTTTTACTTATGATTTAGTTGATGGTGTTTATAAAGATGTTTGGCATCTTCGCCCAATGAATGATGCTGAAAGACAAGAACAAAATGCAAAATTTACTGAATCATTAAATCAAGGTAAAACATATTTATTGCAAATAGCACAAGAAAAAATTAACGAAGTAAATGATGAAGGAAAAAAAGCATTACAAACATTTATCAATGAAATAAATGCATTTGTTCCTGAAAATTTATCAAAATATAATTTACCTTTATTACCAAAATTTGATGTTAATGGTAATTTAATAACATTGAATAGTTCTGGTTCTGCTCCTAAAGTAGTGGGTTAATATGTCTTCATACATCAATATTCATTCGCTTGCTTATCCCTTCTATGAAGGCGATATTCGTTTGTTGCACCCTGAAATCAGAGAAGATCAAACAGGTGATACATTCCCATGTCCTCCTGAATTTGCATTGATTGAAGATACTGCGCCACCAATTTATGATGGAAATACTCATTGGGTTCAAAAATCCATGCCATTTAATATAAATGGAGTTTGGAAGTATCAATGGTCAATTATTGAATTAACTGCTGAACAGATTGCAAGAAATCAATTGGGATTGGAAAAATACAATGAAATTGAGGCGCTGATAAATGCTCAAAACAATCCCACTTCATAATATTGGTGATATTCGTGGCACTATCTATGATTTTGAAAAGTCAGGAGATATTTTGCCTAAGCACGTTCATGATGCCACAAACATTCACATCACAATTGTTGCCAAAGGAAAGATCAAGGCTTACTCTCATGATTGGAAAATTGAAGCTGATGCAGGCAAGATTTTAGACTTTAGAATCGGCGAGCCACATGAAATCATGGCGCTTGAAGATAATACAAGAATCATTAATATTGTAAAAACAATGGGCGGTGTGCCCAATGAAATTCAATACTTGGAGTAAATCATGGCTGAAAAATGGATTCAAAAAGCAATTAAGAAACCCGGCGCTTTGCGTAAAGAGTTGAACGTCAAAGAGGGTAAAACGATTCCTGCAAAGAAGCTGGCGGCCGCTGCGAAAAAACCCGGGAAACTGGGTCAAAGAGCTCGTTTGGCAGAGACCCTAAAGGGTATGAAGAAGTAATATGTGGATCCCTTCACACTTGTCGCACTTGCAAGCGGTGCTTTCAAGCTCTGCAAAGACGCTTGTGAAATGTATAAAGAAGGGCGGCAAATCGTTACTGATATTGCCCATGAAGTTGATGGAGTTGTCAAAGACGTTAAGGCAGTACAAAAGAAAGCCAAAGGGCTTCTTGGGTTCCTGAGTGCTGTATTTGGCAAGAAAGAGGAAGAGCAACCACAAGTTGCTCAACCCGCCAAGAAAGTCAAGAAAAAGAAAGAGCCACCGCCAGAGTTTGATGAGAACCTCATTTATCAGCAAGTCAGTGATGCTCTCATCAAGTTCTTCCAAGCGTATAACTCGCTGAAGAATTACGTTAAAGAACAGGAAGAATTTGCTCTCCATGCAAATAACGACGAAGGCCAAGAGGCCGCAATCAAGATCACGATTGCCAATTTGCAGATGGAGAAGTTGAATCAGGAGCTGAGTGACTACATGGTGTACCACGTCCCACATGAATTAAAGGACTTGTATACTCGGGTCAATCAGCAAATCGGTCACATTGCCAATGTGCAGGCGCTTGCAAGACGGGAAGAAATGCTGAAGGAGCGTAGGGCAAAATGGCAACGTCGTCAAAAGGCAGACTTAATCAGGGGAAGAATGGTGGCTTCAGCAATTACAGTGCTGATGCTAATGTGGATATGGCTAATGATTCTCAGCATGACACACTCGCCATCCTACTGATTGTTGTTTTATTGGTTGTTTTGTTATTGTTGATTCCGCTGATTGCTTGGATGTATGTGGATGTAAGACAGATGGAACTCAGGGTTAATAAAGCTTTGACAAGGATTGAAGGAAAATGAAGTGGTTACTTTTAACTCTTTTGTTGGTGTCCTGTGAAGACCGCTACAGATACCATTGTCAGGACCCTAAAAACTGGGAGCAAGAGGACTGCAAACCACCTTATTGCGTGGCTGCGCAGAATTGTCCAGAATATTTCAACAAACCGAAAAATGGCACACAAAACCCCTGAACAACTGGACTACGAAACCAAGTCATTCATTCTCAAAACCATGTGTTTTGTGATGGTGATGGTGGCAACGCTTCTTGCCTACAGTATTGTGTTTACTGAACAGCCTTTGTTCATTGAGGCCCCTGCGGATAAAGCCATCGTTGCAATTTTATCCATGACGATGGCGCAGATATTCACAGTGCTGAGCTTAGTATTGACAGGCAAATCTCCAACGCCTCCCGCACCCATACAACCACCATACAATCCATGTATGGGGCAACCCATAATGGGGCAGTCTATAGGGTATTCCCCTATGGCCACGCAATTTAACCAATCGGGCAACAACTCGATGGCGGGCTACAGCATTGACCCCGGAACAGCTTGGACTCCACCCCCACCACCCACTACACCCCCAACGCTAGAGCACGAAGAAGAACGTGAGCGCATGGCGGCTGCCCGACGGGAGGCCGTGTGATTAGTTGGTTGTTTGGAGACATCATGTACTGGTTGGCCTTGGCCGCGCTGGGCATCGGTGCTATTGCGTACGTTTTAAGTTATCTTGTAGGGTTTATCCCTATGTTAAAGCCCCACGCCCTCATTATGAAGGTTGTGGGATTGGTGTTGGTTTTATTAGGAGGTTTCTATGTCTCAGATCATCATGGCTATCAAAGACGCGTTGCAGAAGATCAGGCAGAAATTGAACGACTCAATGGCGAGGCGCGCGCAAAAGAAGCAGAACTCAACACAAAGCTCGCAAGAGCCACCGGCCAACTGAAGAAAGCCAAAGATGAGATCAAGACAAAGACTGCTTCTATCAACGCTCGCATTGATGCTGGCGAGTTGCGCCTCCCCTCCACCTGTAGTGTTCAAGCCGCCACAAATGCCGGAGCTACCAACGGAAATTCAACCAATGACAGCCAATCTGACAGACAGGCTATTAAAGATATTGCAGCCATCGCAGCAGACGGGGACGCCGCCATCACCCAGCTCAACGCCTGCATTGCCACCTACAACCAAGTGAGGGAGACAGTCAATGTTAAGCCCTGAGAAATTGCACGCGCTGGGTATAGGGCCTGAGTGGTCTGAGCCTTTGACCACAACCTTTACGACGTTTGGCATCAATGATCTTAACCGACAAGCTGCGTTTATTGGACAGTGTTCACACGAGTGCAACCACTTCAAAACACTGGAAGAAAACCTCAACTATCGCGCCGAAACCCTTCAAAAGCTGTTTGGTCACAAGTTTAAACCCGACGAGTTTGCCGTTTACGCCCACAATCCCGAGAAGATCGCCAACCGCGTTTACTCTGGCCGCATGGGAAACAGAGACGAAGCGTCCGGAGACGGCTGGCGCTTTCATGGGCGTGGATGTATACAGCTGACCGGTCACGACAATTACTGGCACTTTGGCCAGGCCGTAAACCAGGATTTTGTGATGAATCCTCAATTGGTGGCCACCCCCATGTATGCAGCTCTTAGTGCGGGATGGTTTTGGAGAACCCACGGATGCAATGATTTGGCCGAAACCCAGAATTGGGAAGGATTGACCAAACGCATCAACGGTGGTACATTTGGACTTGATGAACGCATAAAATTGACTCAACACGCGCTTGCCGTTCTGGGCGCTTAACTGCACAAGTGTATGCCACTCA
>Ga0208744_1000699_pt1 | contig 11272 bp, 17 predicted proteins | sample CryBogCBH24Aug09_FD_184620 | JGI IMG/M metagenome (GOLD analysis project Ga0208744, IMG submission 184620) | Freshwater microbial communities from Crystal Bog, Wisconsin, USA - CBH24Aug09 (SPAdes) (version 2) | ecosystem: Environmental > Aquatic > Freshwater > Lake | place: Crystal Bog...
ACGCCGCTACAGTATTGTACTGTCCACGATAGCAGTTTAATAGCTGATTACCTGAAATATTGACATATCCAATGATTTCATTGTCAATCTGGATAAATCCAGTTGAGCGCATTTCAAATGTAGAGCTAAGGGTAATTGTAGTCGCTGTTGGGGTCAATGAAGCCGCTAAAGTGACGCCCGTATAAATATTAGAGTTACCAGTTTGACGATTGTACCAAACTTGAATTGGACGTCCGTATGTCAATTTATTAGGAATTGTGGAGTATGTAGACTCTGAAATACGGTTTAAATTGATATCTTGCTGATTAGATGCGCTTGCATTATTGGTTCTAGTAACCAAATCTAAAATATCAATCGTATCCGCCCCAACTGGGTATAGTGCTTGACCATAAACTAATGGAATGGAGATTTCCTCAACTGTCCAAAAGTTAATACCACGGTTAGCCCACTCAATGGTTAAAAGGTTAATAGACCGTTTAGCGGTTTTTAAATCATATCCAGTGCGTAATTGCGAGCCACATCTCTCAAATGACTCTTCGACAAGTTCAGTGAGGTCAAGGTTAAATGTAGAATTACCACTGGTATATGCCATTATTTCTTCATGCCTTTAAGGGTTTCAGCCAGTCTAGCTCTCTGCCCTAATTTGCCGGGTTTTTTTGCAGCGGAAGCTAGTTTTTTGGCAGGAATAGTCTTGCCTTCCTTGACGCCTAACTCTTTGCGTAAAGCACCGGGCTTTTTAATTGCCTTTTGTATCCACTTTTCAGCCATTTTTAACTCGCTTGTGTAGGAGTTTCTGGGGTTGATTCTACAGGAACTGCTTGCACTACAGGAGCCGGCTCTAAATGGGCTTCTAAAGTCTTTAATAAAGCTTCTGTGGTTGGATGTGCAGCACCAAAAGATTGAACCTCATGTTTAATAGATTTTTTAATAATATCCAATACATGTTCTGCTTCATCTACAAAGTGTTGTAATAAACTCATTTTTTCCTCGCTGCTCTTAAGTTATCGACTAAATTGGGATAAGGTCTGCCAGCCGCTTTAGCCATTGCTTTGGCTTTAGCTTTCTTTTCAGAAGACATTTTCTTGGGTTTTCCTAATCCTTTTGGACGTGGCTTATCCCAAACTTCTCCGCCTTTTGCATAAAGGTCAACATCATTTGGATTATCCGTGCGATGAATAACCTTTTTCTTAGGCATTTTGGAAGGGCTAATATCACCCATTCCACGGCTTGGCATCATTTCTTTTTGCCCTTAGCCATTCCACCGCCACACATAGCTTTTACGTGCTCGTGGTGCAATTTGTGACCAGCAGCATGAGCCTTATAATGCTCGTGATGTTGCTTGTGTCCGTCGCCGCCATGGTGTTTTTCCATGTGTTCTGGGTGAATCATATGCTCTTCAGCTTGCATATCTTTAGAGATTGGTGGATGGTCGATTTTCATAGTATTTCCTTTATTAACAATATTTACCACGGGTTTTACCACGTTGTGCGATACCATCTGCACGAGATGATGCAGTACCGCCAGAAGCCATCTTCTTAACTGTGCCGCCTTTTTTCTTGGTATTTACAGGTGAGCCAGTGCCAATATCGTTACCAGACATCTTAGGCATCATTGCACGGGTATGACCTTTTAATTGGTCTGGATGTTCTCCATGAGGGCGATTGCCTGTTTTGGATAAAGCCATTTCACCAGCTTCAACTGGAAACTTAGTTACGCCACCAGCAGCCATCTTTTTAACCTTACCGCCTTTTTTCATGGAAGCCTCATAAGACTTCATGTTCTTTTCAGATTCGATTGGCTCTGTTTTACCAGTATCACCTAAGTTCATGCCACGGGTTAAACCACGTTTTTGAACATCAGATTGACCAAATTTACGATGCTTGTTTGAACCAGCTTCTACGTCTTTAGACATATTGCGTGGACCCATTGTTTCTTTCATGTCGCCACCCTTTTTAAATTTTTTGCCCTTATCGGCTTTTACAAAATCCTCACCGACAGAGCGAGGGATACCTACTTTCTTAGCGAATGCTGGATTATGAGCAACCGCCTCCATTAATTTATGCTGCTTTCTAGACACACTTGGCATTATACAAAGCGCCCCTTAGTTTTACCACGCTCACAGCAGCCATCAGCACGAGCAGATGCTGAGGACACTTTACCGCCCTTTTTCATTCCAGCAGCAGGAGTTACAACATCGCCCATAGGATTTACATTAGGGATGTTCTGTTCTGTAGTACCAAAAAGCTTGTAGTCACGTTTTGCTTCTTGTTCAATACCACGTTCTTTATTGGCTTTTTCGTAAGCTTTACGCTTTACTCTTTCAGCCCCAGTTTCTTCGTATGGCATTATTTGTGTCCTTCAATAAAGCGGTCTAGTTTAGCTTCTAGTTTATCAAATCTAGCGATAATCTGTTCCATATCACTGCGAACTTCAGTTTTAGTAATATACTCACGAGCCATTTCTTCACGTGTTTTATTTAAAAGAACTTGAATACGGTCAACTTCATTAAACTTTTCTTTAACAAAAAATCCAATAATACCAAGCACTAAAGTTAGCCCAGCGTTCCAAAATTGCATTAATGAGTCCATTAGCATTTCCACTTTTTTAATGACTTATTAATTCTGCTATCTGGGTCATTGGCTGTTTTAGCAGAAGTCAGTTTCTTTTTCATACCACTCATACGGGCGCAGAAAGACTTCTTTCGTGAACCACCTTCTGGTTGTGGTGCCTTAAGATTCATGCCTTCTTTTTTAGCAGAAGCACGACCTTTAGCGTTTAAGCCACCGGTAGGACTCTTGCCTTCTTTACGCTGCCATGCTGGAGTCTTAGCCATAATTAATAACCTATGTACTCGCCTTGATTCTTAATCAATTTACCAGCCAAAATAACACCAGCAGCAATTGCGGTAGTTGTACTGGTAGATAATTGCCACTGAATATCTGTTTTAGAAGCATATAAAAATGGCTCAGAAGTTCTATTAGCTGTATAGATTGAAACAAATGGCTGCTGTAATATAGTTTTAGTTACGCCAGTATTGTTATCGGTTGCTTGCACTCTATAAGTAACAATGTTGGCGCTGGTGTAACTATTAGAAGTATTTACTTCAGCTAAGGATAAATAAAAACTATATCCATTTGGCACTGTGTAAACGGTGCTTTGTGACTTTCCAATTCCAGCATTGATTTGACCAAGAATATTGCTTCCTTGTTTTGCTGTAATTGTTCCTACGTTTGATGTTTGGCTTGCTGCAACACCGGTCATTATCATGGAGTTAATGCGCAAATAGCTACCAATAGTTGTTGCTACGGTAGTTCCTGTCAATACCACATTTTCTGAAATAGGATTAAAGTTTGCATCTAATCCATTGATGGTGACGGCTGCTGGAGAAACATCAGTTGCTGATGAGCTTGCAATTGATAAAGCAGTAGCTGAAGTAGCAAATGTATAGGCGGTAGCATTTTCCCAGATAGGAACAGCTACGTTAGAAACGGCTGCCTGATAACCAAAGATACTAACAGCAGTATGACCCGTGATTTGACCACGAGCTACTTGCAAATCAAAAGGCTCAGTTTTAGCCTGACGAGTAATTGAATTTAATACGTTATTTGTTTGGACTACGGAACCAGTCATAATTAATCTCCTGAGTTAAAAAAGAGGGTAGGAAGCCTACCCCCTAGTCGATTAATTAGTCAAAGTTACCGTATGGGTAAGTTGTCAATGTACCAATATTATTGTCAGGCTGTGAATATTGCAATGTAATATTTACTTGACCAGCAAGGCTTGTTGCAGAAGTCAAAGTAGTACCAACCAAAGCAATTGTTACAACTACTTGTGACAAGTTAGGCTGAGTACCGCCTTGATAGATGTCAGTAGAAGTAGCTGATTGATTTAAAATCTGTTGGTTAGTAAAAGTTGCTAAAGATTGACGACCAACAGCAGTAATAGCGCCTGTAGCATAGTAAGTTGGAGTTGCACTGGCTACTGTGTAGTTGTTAGAAACATATACATAAGCAGCAGTCAATGTTGCTGTGCCGCCAGAAACTGCAAATGCGGTTACACAGTCAGCGTATACGTTGTCAAGGTCTGAACCAGTTGGCAGATAGAAAATTGCGCCACGATAAATAATAGTTGCGCTGTCTGCTGGAATAGTTTGAACAGTTGGAGCAGATGTTGCGGATGGTACATATACGGTACCAGCAGTGTTAGGAACACCGTTAGAAGCAACAAACACACCAGAACCACCGCCGTAGGTAGAAGTACCTGCTACGGAGTTAGAAATATCAATATCAACGTTTTGAACTAACTGTTGGTAACCAACGTTACGCAATGGACCAAAACGATTTGTACCAGCTAATACTGGACCTTCAAATGTACTACGTCCCATAATGGACTCCTTATGCAAAAGAACCTATTCCAATCGTTGCATCGTCTGCTGGGGCAGTGGCGGAATAGTAAATTACCCAGATGTTGTATTTATACACTATCCTAACAGGAATATCAAGTTTTCGAGTAGAATTTATCTATGAAAAAAAAGAACGTTACCAAAGTAAAACCTGAAAGTTTTGCCAAACTTCAAAAGGCAATAACGTTGTTTCAGTCACAAAACTTTAGAGAATGCGCCGTTTTATGTGACCAGCTTATTCATGAGGAGCCTAAAAACTGCGATGCCTACCATTTAATGGGTGTTATGCTGGCTCAAAAAAAACACCATGTACCCGCCCTAGAATACTTTACCAAGACTTTAGAGCTGCTCCCAACCCATGTGGTTGCCTTAAATAATCGAGGAAATCTGTATCAGGAGCTAAAACAGCCTGAAATGGCAATTGAAGATTTTAATAAAGCGATTGCTATCAAGCCCGATTATGCAGAAGCCTATTACAACAAAGGGATTGTTTTGGGGTCTATCCATAAGATAGAAGAGGAAATTGAATGCTACGATACCGCCCTAAAGCACAAGCCAAACTTCCCAGAGGCTTACAATAACAAAGGGATAGCCCTGCAAAAATTGCATCGCATGGAAGAGACTTTATCCAATTATGAGGCAGGAATCAAGCAAAACCCTAAAGGGATAGAAGCTTTTTACAATAATCGTGGACTGGTTCTGCAAAATTTAATGCGGGTAGAAGAGGCTTTAGAGGACTATAACAAAGCCATAGAAATTGACCCCAACTTAGCAGATTGTCGTTTTAACCGCTCTTTATGTTTATTACTGTTGGGAAAATACAACACTGCGTGGGAAGAGCATGAGTGGCGCTTTAATCGAAAAGTCTATCCAAGGCGAAATCTCCCCGGCACATTATGGCTTGGCAATGAAGACATCAATGGAAAAACTTTGTTTATTCATTCAGAACAGGGTCTTGGCGACATGCTTCAGTTTTGCCGATATGCCAAATTAGCCAAAGAAAAGGGGGCTAAAGTCATTCTTGCAGTAGAAAAACCACTAATAAAGTTACTCTCTACGCTAGAAGGAGTTGATGAAATTATTACTACAGGAGACAAAATTCCTGAATTTGACTATCACATTCCTTTAATGAGCTTGCCTTATGCGTTTAGAACCACTATGGATAATATTCCGTATGGTATTTATCTTAAACCTGACCCAGATTTAGTAGAAAAATTTAAGCCTATGCTGTTAGATAACGGCAAAAAGCATGTAGGAATAGTTTGGAGCGGTGGTTTTAGACCAGACCAACCCGAAGTCTGGGCTGTAAATGAGCGCAGAAACATTGCCTTATCTAAGCTATTGCCCCTAAAACTTGACAATATCAACATGTATTCTTTACAAAAAGGTCAACCAGCAGAGTCAGAACTTGACAATTGTTTGGGTTGGAAGTCCAGAATGTGTAACCATACAAGCCATTTAAACGACTTTGCAGACACCGCAGCGTATATATGGAACCTAGACATAGTAATTACAGTTGACACGTCCACGGCGCACGTAGCGTCTGCTATGGGTAAAGAAGTATGGATGATGAATCGCTTTGATACTTGTTGGCGCTGGATGATTAATCGCACCGATAGTCCATGGTATCCAACACTTAAAATCTACAACCAGCCCAAGTTAGGTGACTGGGAATCGGTAGTAGAGTCTATCCGTCAAGACTTAATCAAGATGTAAAAAACCCCGCCTTTTGAGCGGGGTTCTTATTGGAGCTTACTAGATTAGTAAGAGCCGTATACGCCCAATGGGTCAGAATAGCCGAATGAATAACGCTCACGAGACTTGTAACGAACGTTACCAGTATCGAAGTCGCCGTCCATGCTGTTCTGCAATGGGGTACGTTCAAAGTGTTTCAAACCATTTGGAACATCAGTGGTCAAGAACCATGCGTTGGTAGCGGTCAAGAAGTGGTTAATGGTGTAACCTTCTGGAACAGAACCATTGTTCTTAATTGCATTGATGTCATTATTGTTTGTACCAACACGCAATTCAGTTTCGAGCAAGCGAGTTGCAACGAACTGGAGTGCTGGTGGAACAACCAACTTACGTGGTTTAGCAGCAATCAACAGACCACGCTCATCTGTCCATGCAGCGATTTGAATAACAGCATTTTCCAATGCAGTTTCGTTCAAGTCAGCAGGAGTAGATGGAGTGTTACCGTTTGTACCGCCGTTTACCAATGGGTGTGAGGTGCTGAACAATGAAACGCCATCACCGCCGGTATAAGCAGCGTTGAAACCGTTATTCAAGATTGCAGCAGCTTTAACCTGTTTGGTATAAGCCATCGCACGAGCTAGACCTTTGGTGTAGCGAGCTGATAAAGAATCGTAGAGGTTATCTTCGATTGCTTCTTCAGTTAAGCTAAAGCCAAGAGCGATAGTTTCGTGGTTGTAGCGAGCTGTCCATGCTTCTTGCGCATTGTCATAAGCGATTGCAGAGCCTTCGCCTTTGACTGGTGCAGCGCTAAAGCCTGACAGTTTTGTTTCTTCTTCAAAAGAACGCTCAGAAGTCTCTGTTTCGTAGATTTCTTTATGTTCTTCACCGTAGCGAGCATACTCTAATCCGAACAATGCATTCAATCCGGGGAGCAACTCTTTTAGTAGTTGGGCACGAGAAATAGCCATTTATAGCTCCTTAATTATAGTGTAGCTGCTTGAGCAGTATTGCTATAGTACTCATGGATACCGAAGTTAAACTTAACGTAAACTTCTGGATATTGAGTAAATACCAAAGTGCTTGAAGCAGGAATTGTCATTGCGGATGATGCAGTACCAGTTGGACTGTTTACTGTTACTTGAGCGCTGTTCAAAACAACTGAAGTTGCGCCAGCAGTAGCAGCGGTAGAAACCCATGAACCTGTACCAACGTATTGCCCGTTAGCGGCAATATAGCCAACTTCTGCACCTACAACCAAAGCTGAAGGAAGAGCAGAAGTTACTAATGTAGTTGTACCGCTAGTATAAATAGCAGTTGTAGCTACAGCAGTATCACGTACTAAATCAACAATACGTAATGGTAATGAAGCAGTGTTAGCAACGCTAGAAGCTAATACGCCATTGTATGAATCACCAGTATTGGTTGAACCAGCTAAGTCAGAACCAGCAATGTTTAAACCAATCATTGAAGTCGCAGCGGAACCGATTGGGGTAGCGCCTTGAGTCTGAACAACAGCTACTTTAAACAAAGTATCTGGGTCATCAGTAACGATAGCAAATGCATCACCAGCTAAAGTATTAGCAGGATAGTATTGGCTAAAACGTTTTTGCTTAGTAACTGGGTCTGTGTAAGAACAACCCAAGAAAACACCTACTGTACCTTGGGAACCAGTGGTAGCACCAGCGCCTGTTGTTACAGTTGAACGTGTAATGAAACCACGTGAAATACCTACTACGTCGCCGTAAAAAATATTAGTGCCAAAGTTATACTGGATAGGAATCTGACGAGTCGAACCAGAGAAAACTTGACCACCAATAAGATTTACAGGCTTAAATCCATAAGGACCGGGGACGGTTGGATATGCCATTTAAATCTCCTAAAAATTAATTTTTCGTACCTTTGCTAGTCGTAGACTTACCTTCTTTAAAGATAGGCATACGAGCATCGCTCTGGCGCATTAAATTATTATCTACCGCATCCGCCTGTTCTTTAGTCATCTTGGCGTAATAAGCTGCCTGTTGCTGACCAAACTCTTCCGGACGTTTGCAGAGTAATAAACCACCAATCTCAATATTGTCTTTAAACTGACCATCTCGACTGGCTAACAATCTATACTTCGGTTGCTCTTCCGCCATCACTGGTTCCCAACCTTCTCTCATTTTTGATGAAAGATTGCGTGGGTCAGCTTGGTTGAGCATTGAAACTCGAATCCATCTGTACTCAAATCCAGACTCTTTGTCAGGTTCTGGTAGTAATTCTGGTGGCGCCCATGATTTTGGACGTTCATCAAATTCACGATTTGTTACTTCTCTAGTAGCTTTTGTAGCCATTTTATTTCTCCAGTTTTAAAAGTTCACGGACATATTGCTCTGGGCTTAAACCCAATTTTTTAGCTAATGCTACTTGTGTAGTAGTTAGCTTTACCTTTTTAGGGGCAGTCGACCTTGTAGCCGGAGCAACGATAGATTTTGGCTTCGCCTTAGGCTCGTCCTTTGGCTCTGCTTCTATTTCCGTTTCCTCAAAATTCTCTGGAAAACGTTTCCGCATTGTTTTGTCCAACGCAGAGTAATACTCTTCAGACCCAATTTTTACGCCTTGACGTTTAAGCTTTTCGTGTAGCCCTAACGCTGATGCGGTCATCTCTTCGTCCTGTCCGAACCAAGGATTTTCGGCTTGCCACTCCATAACTCTGTCGTCAGGCGGTGGTGTTACCGGGTCATGTTGTATTTTTACATCATAATTTTCTTCTTGTAAAGTAGGCAACTTAAAATTGTTTGCTTTATCAAGATTTAAACTAGCTTTGACCATAGCTTGTTGAGCATCTGCTAACTTCTCAGAATCACCCATGTCATATGCTTCTTTATAGGCTTTTTTTGCCATTTCAAGTTGCATTTCTGACGAATTCTTTACTGCGCTTACATACTCTTGCTCACCTGTTGTCAGCATTTGTTTGATGCGCTTATTCTCTTCCAATAGCTTTTTGGTTGCTGAAATCGCTGCTTCACGTTCCCGCTCTGCAGATTCAGCACGACGGCGCTCGTCGTTCCAAATACGTTTCATGGAAATGATTTTTTTCTTAGCATCTTCACTGTATTGGTCTAATTCATTGACTTCTATTTCAATTTTTTTAACAGTTTCTTGAGATGCTGGAATACGACCACGGTCCTCTTCAGGAGTGTCGTCTTCAATTTCTACTTCAAAATCAGGAACTTGTGATTCAATGTTGGCTTTTGTAGCCTCTATCTCATCAGGGAACTGATATTTTTCTTGCTGTAATTCAGCCATTGTCGGCTCCTTAAATAAATTTGCGGGAAATACCGCGTGGGTCATCCACTATTGCCTCGACGCTATCATCATTTACGAGCCTGAATTCTCTGCCGTGGATTACTAGGCGCGTTCCAGCGTTGGGGCGTACAAGGATAAAATCCCCTTGCTTGCACCAAGGTCCGGTGGGAAAACGCTCTTTATCTGCGTAACAATCAGGTCCTAGAGATACTACAAATAGGACTGTTGTGAGAATTTCGTCATTTTTAAGCGTGACGTCTGCTTTGGCTATACCGCTGTCATATTCCTTTTCCGCCTCAGGAATGGCGCATAGTATGCGATATCCTTGGGGTTTTGGTAGTTGACTGGCTTTTTCTTCTTGACTCTTGTCGAGTACTGCTGATAAATCTACTGCTTGCGAAAGGTTTAACTCATTCATCGTCGGAATGTTCCATTCTGTGTTTAAGGTCTAAGGCGTACTGCTTTGCAAAGAGAAGACCTTGAATCTCTCCGCAAATTTTTTGATAGCTGTCATACGACTGTGCGTTTCCTGCTGCCATCCATTCTTTAAGTTGTAATGCTTTGCTGTCTAGTTCTGTGACTAAAACCTCAAATACGTCCATCATTCACCTTTCTGATTTGGTTCCTTCTCTTGAATCATTGCTTCATGGTTTTGCCTATCTTTTTGCAGTGCAACATTAGTTAACAGTTGTTTGTTCTGTAACTCATGTGCTTTGCCTTTTTCAGAGATATGTTTGACCATATCAATACCCATCTTCATTTTCTCGATTGTTTCAGCAGATTCTTTTTGGGACTGTGACTTGGCTGCTTCCATGGCTGTTTGTGCAGCTATACGGGCGCGCTCGACCTTAATCTGTTCCATCTTGAGATTGGCATCTGTCTGGTCTTTTTGGGCTTTGCGTTGTTGCTCTGCCTGTTTGATTTGCAACTCTTGTTGTTGCATTTGAACCAACGGGTCTTGGGCTTGCTGCTGGGCTTGTTGCTGTGCAGCCTGTGCTTGATTTTGTTGGAGCAATCGTTGGGAAGCTTGTGCCAACATAGGTGCAAGGCGGGCTTCAACTTCTGGGTCCATATGGATATCTTCACCAGACTCGTCTTGTTGGGCTGGCAAAGACATACCCAGTTGTTTTTCAATCTCAACACGATACTGGAACCCAAGATGTTCATTAATGTGCGCCATCATTGCAGACTGTAAGGCTTGTGCCATAGGGTTACCTTGTAGTAACTGAATGATTTTAGGGTCTTTCATGGCTGACATATGCACCGTGATATGGGCGGTATGGTCTTGATACTGGAAAGCCTTGGCGGGCTTCATCATCAAAATATCTTGATTTTCCGTTACAGGGTCTTTTGGTCTCATATCCTCAGGCAACGGAATGAGCTTATGGGCGTTCTTAATGCTTAATACATCCAGCATCTGACGGTATAAAAGCGGCATATTAAAGAGGTTTGGAGACTGGGCAGCTAACTGCATAACCGCTTGATACTGCACAATCTTTTGCGCCATAGTAGAGGCGTTCGGGTCTGAGACTGGAATAACGTCTACGTTATGATAGTCAGACTTGCGGGCTTTACGGCTGCCCTCTTCTGGCTCATAGTCGTACTCTTCGGGTGCGTTGTCGGCAATAATCTTTTTAAGTAACTTAAGTTCTTGTTTTAAGCTGTAGTGGATACGAGCTTGTACTGCGGACATTACTTTAAGTGTGCGTTCCAAGATAGCCAATGTAGTTCCGACAGGTGCGGCTGCAGACATATCAGAAATTTGAAGGTCTGCTGTATTTGCAAAACGGCGCCCCTCTTCTACGATTTGATTTAACAATGCCATTAATACTTGGCTTGGCTCTTTGTATGGGAGTGGCATGATGTTGTCACGCATCACTCCAGATAGGA
>Ga0208744_1000704_pt1 | contig 11191 bp, 17 predicted proteins | sample CryBogCBH24Aug09_FD_184620 | JGI IMG/M metagenome (GOLD analysis project Ga0208744, IMG submission 184620) | Freshwater microbial communities from Crystal Bog, Wisconsin, USA - CBH24Aug09 (SPAdes) (version 2) | ecosystem: Environmental > Aquatic > Freshwater > Lake | place: Crystal Bog...
GAGAGAGGGTTACCTGCATGGTCCGTGTACCTTTACCTTAATGGTTTTGGGAGTCTGTAGCGTTTGTTCATCCTGTGGAGGTCAAATGTTGTTTCAGAGTAAGCAGAAAAGTTTTCAGCACTCTTGAAATAATGGTAATTTGACCTGGTATAGACTATTTTAGAAATGGATAAATGATTGGTGGACCTGAACAGTTGAATTGCCTTTAAAGCAATAATTAAAGTAGGCGCCCTAGGTGAAGTAGAATGACGGTACATATACCCAGTTAGACGATCAAAGTCATTCTTAGCATGCTCAAATAGCCGTGAGTTTACCGGTCGGGAGGTAACCATGTGGAAGGGTGAAAATCCTCCTTAACCTGTAGATCCAGTGGCGGGAAGCCCGAATCCCTGTCCATTCTTTGATACAAAGCGCCCTACACACAGTTCTCACCTCAAAATGCTCATGAACTCCCTGCTTCCTGATAGTAAATCACCAACATGATCCTCTAACATATCAAAATACTCTTTTCTATCCCGATCGTAACTTGTCTCCATAAATGCTAAGACTGGGCCAAAGGCTAACGGCATAGGGGCTCCTAACTTCTCAGGGGACTCTTCGACCTCCCCGTCACTCCAGAGTTTAATATCACCTCTTGGCGCATGTCCCTTTCAAGCACACAGCCAACTCTAGTAGCTTCCGCCTTTAGCATACTCGTCAATAACTGCACGTAATACTTAGCTATATCCGGAATACCGAGTATAAAATCCATTCTAGGCATTTCCCCTTGTATTCCGTTTGGCCATCATCTGCAACAAAGGAAAGTACTCCGCGCACAACTTCCTTCGTTTCAATTCTCGTTCTCAGGTCTGGCAGACATGCTATAGCTCGATGTGGGAAGATAGAATCTTTCCACTAATTCCTGTTTCTCTCAACCAATTTGGACCTGGTGTATGATTTATGCAAAGCACCAGTATCGAATAGGACATCATATACCTTGATGGAGCGAAGTGCAGTGAGCTTCAAACTCCCCCTCTCTAGACGAAAGTGGTCTACCTCCTTGGTTCCGCACCAAGGCGCCGACTGCATCCAGTACTGGCTCCGTATCTTCGTCTCCAAAAAGGTTTATTCCTGGGTCGAATACTTCCGACTGGGCTTTGGCACATCAGCGACTAGATCCTAACTTATGGGAGGACCTCGCCTTGTCCTTTGCGTCCGAAGTTCTGGCCTGACCGTGCATTCCCCAAGGTTCTCAAAGACGTTTTAGAAAGCTCTTCCAGGAACGCCACCGGACCATGGGTCATGACGCCACCCAAGGAAGCCAAAAAAGCCCTCCTCACCTGCTCCCTCGGCTCTGTCATTTGCGTGACAGATGACACCTGTGTTCACGTGTTACATCTCTGCCCCCATCCTGCCCTGCACCAGTGCTTCTTCTGCCGCTGAAGTCCTCGTTGAAGTCCTCACCAGCTGTCCTCTTTCGTCAGATCACCAACAAATCCGTCTCCCCAATGTCATCGAATAAGTCAACGTTTTGGGGAGTCATTGCCTTATCCTTGCTTCCTGGAACACGGCTCAACTGGAAGCCCTTTATATTTCCCTGAGGCTATTGCGATAGAGTTGTTCAATTTGAGCGTGGTGCCCAAAAGAACTCGTGACCTCTGCCAGTGCTTATCCTCCCCGTCGGTGCCGTATTGATTCATTTTTCCTTCGATCGATAGCCACGTATCCCTATTCCGCACGTGCTGGCACCCCTAGTTTAAGCTGATCACGGGGTGTCTGCATTTGCGGAATAAAAAGGAGCTCGAGCCTGCCTGCATCCATTTGTTGCGCCTCCTCGCCTTATGTGCGAACCCTGTTAATTTGCCCCTGGACACCTTATGAATCTGATCTTCTGCAAGACCGTATTCTGCAAATATCTTAATAGCTTTGCCTCAGTAAGCCATAAACCACTTTGATCTTCGTGAACATCTTCTGCCCATACGCGCGCGGACGGGTCCAGTATGTGGCTTTGTTCTGCTCATGTGGTCAGTCAAATCCGGTCAGCTTCCGAGTTTGGCGCGACAGATAAGCTTCCGCCACGCAATCTATGGGACCGCCCAGTTCAGCGTACACTTCTGCTCTCAGCCGTTTCCTTTCTTGTTGACCCGCTAGATCTAAAGCCAGACTCGATAGCCGACTGGCTCATTGAAATTTTCTTGCAGCCAACTTGCAAGATTCGTGGCGTAGCGCCAGTCCTGTCATCTAGCTGTCTCAATCTTATCCCCTCATTCTGACAATCACGGTAGATATGGTCGTAGCTGTCAACTCCCACCTTTTGCAGTGCTGTACTTACCTCCGTTCCTCGTAGTCCAGGAATGTGTCCGTCCAGTGGCATCCCAAAATCCAGTGTCGTCGGTCGAGATGACAAGGTTAAAATTTTTCCCACCGGAGGATTGTGTTTTGTAACTCTCTGTAGCAGCCTTTTGTACCACCTCGCCCCCGTGATAATGTCCGTGGAAACCCTACCGTCCGAGCGAGATGATGTACACCACGTTACAAGTCCCACAGGAATTCATTCATGTGTGCCTCTTCGCTTATTCACTCTGATTATGACAAAATGTCAACTGTTGCTCGTGCGAGCATATCATAACGGCTACTTGAGCCTTGTGGCAAGGGCGGAAGCTCATGCCCGTTGAGAGTTGTAAAATCACACATGGGGGGTTCTGAGTGAAGTGCTTTGTTGGTGCTGCGGGTGCGCTTAGCTTAAATCCAGCAATCAACGCAATTCAAGATTCGATTGATCCCAGAATTGGAGCACGTCAAAGTGTCACGGAGCATTCCGATCTGAAATACTCCGATAGAAAACGAGGCATTAAGACAAGTACTAAAAGCAATGGAATCTCTGGTAGTCGCCTGCTTAAGTAAGTTGCGGTGGAGAAATTCCGCGAGTGCATAATCATGCCCAATGTGCACAACATTGCGGTGGATGCAAGGCTGGAGAGCACTACTGGGAAAAGGGATATCCGGTTCATGCCGTAGAATTTAAGAGGACAAAGTCGTGTAACCGCTCCACTACTTTGCTGGAGTGCAACGTCAGTAGCAGATTATGAAGACAAACGCACCAATCGCTTAGGAACAGTCACGGATAGGCCCCATAAGGACGAGATCAGGTTTTTTATTTTTGAATTCAAATTTTGAGGCTTGGCGACTCGTGGGCTCGGATTACATTTCAGAGCATACCCTGGACGTAAAGAATTTGGGCTACAGATATGCTCAGAGATGTCTAGCCGTTGTAAATCTGATACTCGGAGATTTATTTTATCAATTAATAAATGCTATTTTTTTGCTGAAATGTTTCATAGCAACTCGACGGCGCCGACTATGAAGCTGTTTTAGCTGATCCATAGTCAAGATCTATGCAAATTTAGAAGTGGTGACCCACCCGGCACGTTCGTGCTCTAGAAAGTTAAGATGAGCTACGGTTGCATCCAGAGAAGAAATGTCAAAGAGTCTAAGGCGGTGGTAGTATCAAGAGTTCAAGTTGTTCAAGCACTCTTGAGATAATGGTAATTTGACCTGGTATAGACTATTTTAGCAATGGATAAATGATTGGTGGACCTGAACAGTTGAATTGCCTTTAAAGCAATAATTAAAGTAGGCGCCCTAGGTGAAGTAGAATGACGGTACATATACCCAGTTAGACGATCAAAGTCATTCTTAGCATGCTCAAATAGCCGTGAGTTTACCGGTCGGGAGGTAACCATGTGGAAGGGTGAAAATCCTCCTTAACCTGTAGATCCAGTGGCGGGAAGCCCGAATCCCTGTCCATTCTTTGATACAAAGCGCCCTACACACAGTTCTCACCTCAAAATGCTCATGAACTCCCTGCTTCCTGATAGTAAATCACCAACATGATCCTCTAACATATCAAAATACTCTTTTCTATCCCGATCGTAACTTGTCTCCATAAATGCTAAGACTGGGCCAAAGGCTAACGGCATAGGGGCTCCTAACTTCTCAGGGGACTCTTCGACCTCCCCGTCACTCCAGAGTTTAATATCACCTCTTGGCGCATGTCCCTTTCAAGCACACAGCCAACTCTAGTAGCTTCCGCCTTTAGCATACTCGTCAATAACTGCACGTAATACTTAGCTATATCCGGAATACCGAGTATAAAATCCATTCTAGGCATTTCCCCTTGTATTCCGTTTGGCCATCATCTGCAACAAAGGAAAGTACTCCGCGCACAACTTCCTTCGTTTCAATTCTCGTTCTCAGGTCTGGCAGACATGCTATAGCTCGATGTGGGAAGATAGAATCTTTCCACTAATTCCTGTTTCTCTCAACCAATTTGGACCTGGTGTATGATTTATGCAAAGCACCAGTATCGAATAGGACATCATATACCTTGATGGAGCGAAGTGCAGTGAGCTTCAAACTCCCCCTCTCTAGACGAAAGTGGTCTACCTCCTTGGTTCCGCACCAAGGCGCCGACTGCATCCAGTACTGGCTCCGTATCTTCGTCTCCAAAAAGGTTTATTCCTGGGTCGAATACTTCCGACTGGGCTTTGGCACATCAGCGACTAGATCCTAACTTATGGGAGGACCTCGCCTTGTCCTTTGCGTCCGAAGTTCTGGCCTGACCGTGCATTCCCCAAGGTTCTCAAAGACGTTTTAGAAAGCTCTTCCAGGAACGCCACCGGACCATGGGTCATGACGCCACCCAAGGAAGCCAAAAAAGCCCTCCTCACCTGCTCCCTCGGCTCTGTCATTTGCGTGACAGATGACACCTGTGTTCACGTGTTACATCTCTGCCCCCATCCTGCCCTGCACCAGTGCTTCTTCTGCCGCTGAAGTCCTCGTTGAAGTCCTCACCAGCTGTCCTCTTTCGTCAGATCACCAACAAATCCGTCTCCCCAATGTCATCGAATAAGTCAACGTTTTGGGGAGTCATTGCCTTATCCTTGCTTCCTGGAACACGGCTCAACTGGAAGCCCTTTATATTTCCCTGAGGCTATTGCGATAGAGTTGTTCAATTTGAGCGTGGTGCCCAAAAGAACTCGTGACCTCTGCCAGTGCTTATCCTCCCCGTCGGTGCCGTATTGATTCATTTTTCCTTCGATCGATAGCCACGTATCCCTATTCCGCACGTGCTGGCACCCCTAGTTTAAGCTGATCACGGGGTGTCTGCATTTGCGGAATAAAAAGGAGCTCGAGCCTGCCTGCATCCATTTGTTGCGCCTCCTCGCCTTATGTGCGAACCCTGTTAATTTGCCCCTGGACACCTTATGAATCTGATCTTCTGCAAGACCGTATTCTGCAAATATCTTAATAGCTTTGCCTCAGTAAGCCATAAACCACTTTGATCTTCGTGAACATCTTCTGCCCATACGCGCGCGGACGGGTCCAGTATGTGGCTTTGTTCTGCTCATGTGGTCAGTCAAATCCGGTCAGCTTCCGAGTTTGGCGCGACAGATAAGCTTCCGCCACGCAATCTATGGGACCGCCCAGTTCAGCGTACACTTCTGCTCTCAGCCGTTTCCTTTCTTGTTGACCCGCTAGATCTAAAGCCAGACTCGATAGCCGACTGGCTCATTGAAATTTTCTTGCAGCCAACTTGCAAGATTCGTGGCGTAGCGCCAGTCCTGTCATCTAGCTGTCTCAATCTTATCCCCTCATTCTGACAATCACGGTAGATATGGTCGTAGCTGTCAACTCCCACCTTTTGCAGTGCTGTACTTACCTCCGTTCCTCGTAGTCCAGGAATGTGTCCGTCCAGTGGCATCCCAAAATCCAGTGTCGTCGGTCGAGATGACAAGGTTAAAATTTTTCCCACCGGAGGATTGTGTTTTGTAACTCTCTGTAGCAGCCTTTTGTACCACCTCGCCCCCGTGATAATGTCCGTGGAAACCCTACCGTCCGAGCGAGATGATGTACACCACGTTACAAGTCCCACAGGAATTCATTCATGTGTGCCTCTTCGCTTATTCACTCTGATTATGACAAAATGTCAACTGTTGCTCGTGCGAGCATATCATAACGGCTACTTGAGCCTTGTGGCAAGGGCGGAAGCTCATGCCCGTTGAGAGTTGTAAAATCACACATGGGGGGTTCTGAGTGAAGTGCTTTGTTGGTGCTGCGGGTGCGCTTAGCTTAAATCCAGCAATCAACGCAATTCAAGATTCGATTGATCCCAGAATTGGAGCACGTCAAAGTGTCACGGAGCATTCCGATCTGAAATACTCCGATAGAAAACGAGGCATTAAGACAAGTACTAAAAGCAATGGAATCTCTGGTAGTCGCCTGCTTAAGTAAGTTGCGGTGGAGAAATTCCGCGAGTGCATAATCATGCCCAATGTGCACAACATTGCGGTGGATGCAAGGCTGGAGAGCACTACTGGGAAAAGGGATATCCGGTTCATGCCGTAGAATTTAAGAGGACAAAGTCGTGTAACCGCTCCACTACTTTGCTGGAGTGCAACGTCAGTAGCAGATTATGAAGACAAACGCACCAATCGCTTAGGAACAGTCACGGATAGGCCCCATAAGGACGAGATCAGGTTTTTTATTTTTGAATTCAAATTTTGAGGCTTGGCGACTCGTGGGCTCGGATTACATTTCAGAGCATACCCTGGACGTAAAGAATTTGGGCTACAGATATGCTCAGAGATGTCTAGCCGTTGTAAATCTGATACTCGGAGATTTATTTTATCAATTAATAAATGCTATTTTTTTGCTGAAATGTTTCATAGCAACTCGACGGCGCCGACTATGAAGCTGTTTTAGCTGATCCATAGTCAAGATCTATGCAAATTTAGAAGTGGTGACCCACCCGGCACGTTCGTGCTCTAGAAAGTTAAGATGAGCTACGGTTGCATCCAGAGAAGAAATGTCAAAGAGTCTAAGGCGGTGGTAGTATCAAGAGTTCAAGTTGTTCAACGAATTATTCTAATGAAATATTGCTTTTTGCGAGAAGACTGATCCAGGGCAAGCACATTGCCAGCATGATGATTTATTCAACATTATTTTTGACGGGGAAAAGGAACACGGATATGTAAATGATCCAACCAGTAGTTCGATGCACAGCCATAAAAATTCCAAGCTGCCTGCCTGCCGATTTCCGAGTATATGGCGACTGGAATAATGAAAGTGATAATGCTGATTTGATACCTTATTGTCAAAAGAAACTACGTCGAATCTGTCCAGGAATGGACAAAGGTGAGCGTGGCTGGATATACTATATTATTGGTAAGAACCCGCTACATGCATGTAGTAAAACGTGACGTATCCACAGGATACGTTTTGAGCCGCCCCCCTTCAATATCTCGAGACAAAATTTTATCATGTAGAGCAGTGTCGTTTACCCTTGTCACTCTTACTATTACACAATCGTCTACAATGCTCTAGGCCGGCCCGCTTTTGCTGAACCAGCTCACTAGGAACCAAACGACCTCGTTGGCTTATTCTCGCCTGCAAAGAACCTCAAAAATGACATAGTTTGTTCTTAATTCTCAACTGTTCCCACTTGAACCTTAAGTATAAGAAATATCTGTCTTAGCATGAGTAGGTCCCATGATATGATAGGGGTCAATATCATGTGACCTCGCTCCTGCTGGCTGGCTGGTTGGGGGTAGAGACCTTGTACTTGGTGGCTGTCCATTTCTTGTTCCTCCAGCTCGCTCCTCTCGGACAAAAGCTGACCCCATTATAACTGGAAGTACAGATAGCTAGACAACGTATTGTTTTTCTCTTAAAGTGTTGCTCTTGTCTACACAAGTGTGCATTTGGTGGTGATATTCATCAAAGTTGTTATATTGCCGTACTTATTTTACACTTACAAATACTAAGTTGGAAATATAGTATGCATTTTCACCGAACTAGCTTTTTGGACTGACACATTCATCACTTACAAGCAGGTTATGTGGCGGCTGTATTACGTGGTTCATGGACGAGAAATGAGGAAGTGCATGTCCCGCTCTGGCTCCGATCCGCCCAGGTATAGATGTGGAGCTCATGAGGGAGAAGGCGTCGGTCCGCTGAGACGACGTTGTGAAGACGGCCCGGGAGGGGCGGTTACTGCCCTGTGAGACAGTCTTCGAGTCAGTACGAGATCGAGACGGAGAGTAGACTGCGTCATTTCATGAGGAAGTCATAGGTCATCGGTCAAAGTCACCTGCATTGATGTCATGGGACATGGACTGGAACACATGGCGCGTAGGAGATCCTCCGGACGGTTGATAAACGTGCAAGCCTCGCACCCCCACCCTGCGTTCCCCGCTGGGTCCACGTCCAACTCCGCCTGTGTCTGTGTTTGCGGAACGAGGATTCGGTTTCATCTGCAGAGCTGTATAGCAAAAGCTCCTGCTGCCGCTCCGACGGACTGTCCTCTTCTCCGATGTCGTCCGCGGTCATGTCACACACGTCTTCGCGCTCCTCTTGTGGTCGCCCCCCAATAGTCTACTGCTGCTACACCGTCTAGCTGACCGAATTGCACTCGACTGTAACGGTAACTGAGTGGATTGCACTTCGTTTACGTTCTCGGACGGTGACAAGTAAGATGCAGAGCGACGTGTGCGGGTGCTCCGTCGTAGGTTGACTTCTACGATTCCCGGGGTGGATGGATGATATGTGTGATTCGTAGCTATGGGTTGTGGAACTCTACTCGTATTTTCTAGGGTAGAAGCGTCCAGTCCTACATCATATACCTCATCTGCACTGTCCTTTAGTTCTTCAGGGACGTCGAATTGCCCTGTTTGGATGAGGGTATTGAAGTAGAAGTTCGTATTCAAGCGCTCGCTATACACAACTCGCCAACGGTGTGGGGCATGCAACTCTCCGTGGCCTTTAGTCGAAATCAAAATAATTTAAAAAGATTAGAAGCTGTGAACTGAGTAATGAATTTAATGCCTGTACCGTTTTCAATGTCGAGCGGGATGGCAATAGGAGTACAATCGTTTTGTTCTGATTCCATTACCGCTTCGTTAGAAATACTATGATTCCCATCAGCGTCTGGGGAAACCTTGGCAACCCTCTTCCTTTCCTTAATATGGTAATTCATGGCAGACGGGACTCGACCAAGACGGTAATCCATGGCAGAGTCGGCTCATTCGGTGAACATGGTGGAGTTGGTACCTTTACGTATAAGGGAGCAAACCTCTCCCGTAGCTACAGGTACTGACCCGAGTGTGTGATTAGGGTGGGGTTGTTGAGGGATATGCCATCGTGCCAAAGCTGCAGCGTGTGATGGACATGAGTTCCCGGAGGGGCTCTTTCCAAGGTGAGTTGACGAAGGGCGTCTTGGATTTGTGGCTGCTGGGATCCAGATTCCCTTCGCTTAAATTTTGAGTAACGCGGATTCATACGCAGAGGAGGATAAGAAGGCCGAACTCCAGTAAGAGTCGGGGAGGAGCCAGTATAAATGGGCGAGTTGAATACCATACGACCCATCAGGTTGACAGGCCCGGAACATGGAGGAAGGCTCTTGGAGTTGTAACTGAAGGACAGTTTCATTCTCTAGGTATTCATAAAGGGCCGCTCGTCTGGGGAAACCTTGGCAGCCCTCTTCCTTTTCTTAATATCCTGTGTTATTTATATTTTAGGACAAGCGTTGTCTCAAAAGATGTACCTCACCTCAATCAGCTTGTTGAAGTTTGCTTTGATGGTAAAAAAACAAAAATCCATTGAGGAAACTTAGATAAAATTAACTCTGGACTACAACCTTAATCTGGCACCATGGTGTTTATGATACATCTTTATTCAGCCGTATTTCCTCGAGAAAAAAGCTCGAGGCATGAAATAAGTATGGAAATTATTTGTGCCTATATGCCGGAGGTGCTTATGGCGGAATCCTCTCTTCTTGGTCCCGTCGAGACTGCGAGGAAATCGACAGTTTATTCTCCGCGGAGATATGCCGCCGGTCTAAAAACCTCCGCATCTCTCAAACCGATAACCTATACCAGCCCGTTTTAGAAGGCGGCCTGAGGCATCAGCGTTTTTCCTCAATGGTACAACAGCGGAAGAAAAATTGCATTCACCGCCTCCTTGCTCATGGGGATCCATGGACTCAGCTTGTTGTACAGGGACTTCGCGCTCGTGGACACCACAGCCCCTCTCACTCTCCGATGTACGCTCTTTCCCCGCAGTGCGTCCGCCCGGGTTACTGGATCTCCAGTCTCCTCTCGTACGGTTTTCAGGGTCATGCCTGCCCTGCCCGCCCGTTACGGTCCAAATTCCTCCACACTCCGCCACAGCCCTCAGACTCCATTGTGGGCAACCTCGCCCACAGCCGTTGCTGCAACAAAGCCCAACACGCGTACCTTCGGGCCCATCACCTCCTTACCTACGCAGACTTGGTAGCGTGGAGTGGTAACTCTTGGCGGTGGCGCTTCCTGACCTACCAGCCGACCTCTCCGCAGCATGCCGCTCCCTCGCACTCCCGGTCGCTGAATCCGTCGCCCTACTCCCAGGCCAATCATGGCACATCAAAAGCCCTGCCCAGTTGTTTTCCAACCGGATCACGGAGATTCTCACCGTCAACACCTACAGCACCCCTCGTGGGCTTTGATCGGACATAGTGTCTACCGCCACTGGACCCTCCCAAGGCCGGTGCTCTCCCCCCCCCTGCAAACAGTTATCACCCACGTCACTCCCCCGCAGTTGTATCATGTATCTTGGACTCCTGGTTTCCGATATTATTTGGACTGGAGCGGCCACATCGCGTTCCTCGCGTCAGCCTAGTTACCTTGTGGTAAATTCACGTTTCAAGCCCCTGGAATATAAACGGGAATTTACTGGAAATAGAACTCTTGTTACTAAGTAGATTCTCCTCGACTAACTTCCCTTGGCTCCTCTCTTGACGCAACAAACTCCGTAGCTTGCTGTTTTGAACTAATCTAAAATCACCCCTGGATTTTACACTAGGACAAGTAACTAGCTTTTACCAAAGACTAGGACCTTTTATACCACGAACAAAGCTAAAAGAAAGCTTTTCCAGAAAAATCAACTTAATAGTGGTTACAAAGCCAAGCTACAGTATGGTTAGCGCGAAGTAAATATCTTTAAAACAACCGAGCAGTGTGGAAATGACACAGTTGACATTTTTGAAAACAAGAAATCGAAAAAATTTCCACTCCTCAAATGAAATATCTCGATAAGTAGGCATTTTTAGTAATTTAAACTATGGCAGACATAATCGGTTTGGCCCAGAGTCTATCTTATTGAAAATGTCATTTTC
>Ga0208744_1000715_pt1 | contig 11027 bp, 7 predicted proteins | sample CryBogCBH24Aug09_FD_184620 | JGI IMG/M metagenome (GOLD analysis project Ga0208744, IMG submission 184620) | Freshwater microbial communities from Crystal Bog, Wisconsin, USA - CBH24Aug09 (SPAdes) (version 2) | ecosystem: Environmental > Aquatic > Freshwater > Lake | place: Crystal Bog...
TCGCGCGAGACGCGGTTGATCCTGCGCCAGGCCAAAGAAATCGGCCAGCATGCCAGCCGCCTGTGTGAGCTGATGTTTGCAGCCGAGGGCCGGGTGGGCCAAAGAAAGCTCTGGGGCATCGTGGGATTGACCAAACGCTACCCGGCTGTCTGCATTGACAGCGCCTGCGCCCAGGCCTTGGAGCAAGGGGTCTACAGCTACAACCATGTCAAGACTTTGAGCGAGCGTTTGTTTGCCAGCGCGATGGCGAGCATGGACGAGGGGGCAAACCATGGCTCTGATGGTGTTGCCGGTGATTCCCTCGAAGAGGGCCTGCTGGCCCAGCAGCATGAGCTCATTCGCCAGGCTGACGAGTATGCGGATTTGTTCACCCATGCGGCCATGCACGCCGGCGCGGCCGTGAGCCGGGCCATGGATGCGGCCCAAGGAGGTCAGGCATGAACATGACCGAGATCGATAACGCTTTGCGTCAGCTGCGCCTGTCGGGCATGCAGCAAACGCTGAGCACACGCGCCATGCAGGCCCAGGCCAGCCAGGAGTCATTCTTGGAGACCTTCGCCGCCTTGCTGCAAGACGAGCTGGAGCGGCGCAGATCGGTGCTGCTCGATCGCCGCTACAAGCGCTCAGGGCTGGATGAGAAGGCCTCCTTGGCAGACTTGGACTGGCGCTTTAACCCCAAGATACCCCGGGCTGCGTGCTTTGAGTTGCACACCTTGAAGTTCATCACCGAAGGGGCCAATGCGTTGATTGTGGGCAAACCGGGCACGGGCAAAAGCCATGTGGCCAAGGCGCTGGCGTACCAAGCCACGCTGCAGGGCTATGACGTGCGGTATTTGGAGGCGGACACTGAGTTTGCGCGGTATGCGCTGGCACCCAGCCAAGACAGAGCGAACATGCTGCGGGCATGGGTCAAGCCGGATTTGCTGATCGTGGACGATTTGTTTCTGGCCAGGCGGATCACGGCGGAGGCGGCAGAAGTTTTGCAGGCGATTGTTCACCAGCGCTACAAACTCAGGCGAGCCATGGTGGTGACATCCAACAGGGTGGTGCAGGACTGGGGCAAGTATCTGGGGGATGTGACCATGGCCAGCACGATCCTGGACAGGTTGATGCACCGCTGCGTGATGCTGGAGTTTGAGGGCAAGAGCTACAGGCTCAAGGAGGCGGCGGCACGCTTGGCCATCCAAGCTGACGCGTCATAATCTGACCGCGCTGCCTGGGGGAATTTGGGGTGGCCACGGGTGGGGGAATTTGAACTGGCCATCAGGGTCGAGACGGAATTGCCCGGTTCGTTGGTCTGTTTGACGATTTCAAGCTTTTGCTCTGGGGTCCAGCGCCTGCGGCGCTGAACGCTGGTCACCACTTCCACCCTATTGGGCGTTGCTGAAGACATAGTCATATCCATGGTCGTATTCCTGTTTCTTAGTTTAAGGAATACCGACGGGACTGTGTTTCAGGGGGCAGGTCACTTGGGTAAATCTAGTGGAATACCCTAAAAACAAATAAACATACTCGATATATGATTAATCAAGTTTTCGCAAAAGAAGATGTTTTCTGATGTGGAAATGGTGTCTGGCTCATACGAAGCACAACTGAACTTGTGCCTAAGGGTGATCCAATTCGGCGGCAATGCCAAACAATGTGCTTTGACTAATTGGAAATAGGGGGCAAAAATGAAAAAATTATTCCGATCAACTGTTGTATCGGCGATGGGGCTTGGAATTGGAGCTGCAGTACTAGCTCAATCGCAGTCGAACCCAAACATGGGAGATGTCAAAAAAGAAGATGCATCTGATGCAGGCGAAATCATCGTATCTGCTCAACGAAGAAATGAAATTCTTTCTCAGACACCACTTGCTGCAAGTGTTATTTCTGGCGCTGCTTTGACGGAGAAAAATGTCGTGACCGTCGATGGACTGCAGTTCATTAGTCCATCGGTTGTTGTGAATAACTACGGTCAAGGGTTGAACTTCAACATTCGCGGAATTGGTAAAGCTGAATCAAGCGCGATGACTACAACTGGTGTAATTACATACAGAGACGGCATACCTAGTTTTCCCGGTTATTTCCAGGGGGAGCCTTACTTCGATATTTCCAACATTCAAATTCTTCGTGGCCCTCAAGGAACAGTTGTTGGCCAGAATTCCACAGGCGGCGCTGTATTCGTTAACTCAAAAAACCCCGTAATTGGAGGCGAAAAAAGTGGTTACATCAGTGGAAGCGTGGGTAACTACAGTGACGCAGGATTGCAAGGTGCGATCAATTTGCCAGTCAGTGAAACATTTGCGGCTCGTGTGGCCTTTTATGAGGACCAGCGAAAAAGCTTTTACAAAGTGACTGGTCCAAACGGATCAGAGTTCAATGGTAATCCAGGTGATTTCAAAAACCAAGCTGCAAGAATTAGCTTTTTATGGGCACCCACTGACGAATTCAGTGTTGTCTGGAAAACTGACTCAATTGATACTGACAACGGATCGTTTTTAGCATCTAAACCCCAAAGTACTTTTAGTACTATTCCGGGTACGAATACTCCAAATCCTTACTTTAGCAATAGCTTATTTAACGTATCGGCAAACGCACCGGGTGCGGCACGTGACAAATTCACGCGCCACAATTTGAAAGCCGAATATGAGACAGAAAATGGCACAAAATTTCGCTCAATCAGTGGCTATTCGAAAGGCAACACAAAATGGATTGGTGACTTTGACGGAACTGCAAATGGCATTCCAGCCATTGGCCCATGGGTTGCCGTGCCTGGTAATGAAACAGTAACCGTCAACGCAAATGAGACTCAGCTAAGTCAAGAGTTCAATATCATCTCCCCTGATAACCAGCAATTGAGTTGGGTGTTAGGTGCCTTTGCTGTGAAGAATCATTACGATTTTCCTGCAACAGATGGAGGCGTTGAAATCAACTATAACACGGCACTAGCAGTTGGACCGTATGCGCCATATTACAAATACCAATTTAACGGTAGGATAGCGCAAGAATCCAATGCCTTATTTGGACAAGTCGGTTACGCCCTCTCTCCAAATTTGAAAATTGATTTGGGCGCACGCTCGACTTCCAGCAGTACAAACAACAATCTTAAAACTAATCAGCTTGGTACATTGTTCGACCAAAATCAAACTTCAGAAGAGCGGGATACTTCTTACAAAGTGTCGCTAGGTTGGAAACTAAATAGTAATAACTATGTCTATGGGACTCATTCAACTGGGTTTAAGCCAGGAGGCATGAATCTCATGGTTGCTCCAGGCTTACCTGCCTCACCTTTTGCTAAGGAAGAAATCAAGTCCTTTGAACTAGGATGGAAATCAACATTTGATGAAGGCAAGGGTCATTTAAATTTAACAGGCTATCTGAATGACTATAAGGGTTTCCAAGTCACGATTGGTAACCCAGCAGGTCCAATATTTCCGATCATTGGAAATGCAACAGGAACTACAAAAGTTTCTGGAATTGAAGCTGAAGCTGATTACAAAATTGGTGCTTTGACCTTAGATGGTGGTGTTGGTATTGTGAATAGCTCCTTGGGGCAATTCTTCGCTGTAGATCAACGCTTTTTGTCAACAATAGCCTGTGATTCAAAAAGTGGTCCGGTAAGTTCAACGTGTATTGATCTGACGGGACGTCAACTGACCTACGCCCCTTCACTGACATACAACTTATCGGCTAAATATGACATGTCTATTTGGGATGGTAAGTTAACAGCTGCTGTCAATCTAGGCCATGTATCTTCGCAATGGGCTTCATTGTTCCAAAACGTCATTTATGGTGACCGCTTGAGTGCTCGGAATATTCTAGGTGGTCAATTAACTTATCAATCTGGTAAATCGACTGTCACCATTTATGGCACCAATCTAACCAATCAGCAATACGTTGCGGCTCATTGGTTGGCCAGCGGTGGCAATCTTGATTTTGCAGGACCTCCTCGTCAATTCGGGGTAAGACTTGCACAGACTTTTTAATCTGGATTGATCAAGGGTGCTGGTGAAACGCCAGCACCCATATGAATCAAATTCAGTGGAAATTAATTTTGCGCTCATCTGGAGATATCAATTGACCGAATCAGTCACAAAAAAAAGTTTTGGAATTGGAACAAAGTTGTCATATGGCTTTGGTTCGGTTGCTTATGGTGTTAAAGATAATGGATTTGGTGCATTACTACTACTTTTTTACAACCAAGCGTTAGGTCTTGATGCAAGATTGGCAGGCTTTGCAATCGCAATTGCCTTGCTGGTAGATGCATTCATTGACCCGTTAATTGGTTACGCATCAGACCGATTCCAATCACGTTGGGGACGGCGGCATCCTTTCATGTATGCAGCTGCAATACCTGCAGCTTTGAGTTATGCATTTTTATTTTCGCCTCCAGTGGGCCTAAGTCAAACAGAATTATTTGTTTATCTTTTGGTAGGCGCTATTTTGGTCAGGGTATTTATTGCCATTTTTGAAATTCCAAATGCATCTCTCATTTCAGAATTTACACAAAACTATGATGAACGAACAAGCTATTTAAATTGGCGACTTTTCTTTTCTTGGATGTCTGGATTGACAATGTCGGTCCTCGCATTTGGGATTTTTTTAAGCAAAGGGCAGGGACCAATCCCGGGAACACAGGTCATAGAAAACTACAAGTCATATGGAATGGCAGCCGGATCAATCATGTTGCTAGCGATGCTAACTTCCTCTGCTGGTACGCATCACACTATCCCGAGCTTAAAAGCATTGTCACTTCAAAAAAATTCTGACATTACTTCTGGATTCTTTAAAAATTTACGTGAATCGTTATCGTCGCGTTCTGCGCTGATTAATTTAGCCATTGGTATGTCCATTATGTTGTCAATGGGCTTACTGGGGGGCATTACACCCTATGTTTACGGTTATCTATTTGTTCTATCTCCGCAAGAAATTTCAATCTTGTACGGCTCTGGATTTATCTCAGCATTTTTTGCTCTAATTTTTACACCTTACATTTCTCGTTACTGGGAAAAAAGACAAGCTTTTATCGTCATTACTGTTGCTGCACTTGTTACCACACCAATTGCTGCTCTTCTTCAACTATCCGGGGTACTACCAAAATCAGGATCAGTTTGGTTGATCCCAATTTTGTTCTCTCTGAGTGCTTTGGGGTCAACTTTCTTGATTGTTCAATCTACGCTTTATTTTTCAATGTCTGCCGATGTCATTGAAGAAAACGAAGTAAGAACCGGACGACGGAATGAGGGCGTATTTTTTGCTGCAAATATTTTTGTCAGAAAGTGTGCAACTGGGCTGGGTGTATTACTAACTTCAACTTTGATCACGCTAGTAGGTTTTCCTGAGAAAGCAATTCCAGGTACCGTTCCTGAAAATGTTATCAATCAACTGATTCAATTTTTTATCATTTCATTTTTGATACTGAATTTAGTCAGCATTGCTTGTGTACTTGCTTTCAAAATCACAAGATTTCGACATGCAGAAAATCTTGCGATTATTGCAAGCAGGCGAAACGAAATTTAATGTGATGAACTATGAGGTTAATAGCATTTACTCATTTAAGGATTCGCGATATTTCGCTGATTAACGTATGAACCATTCGTCTGAAATAACTGAATTCAGGGCAGGTGTCAGGGCCTGGCTAGAAAAAAATTGCCCACCTGAAATGCGACTGCCGATATTTAAGGAAAGTGAAATTTGCTGGGGTGGGCGAAATTTTAAATTTGAGTCTGAGGCACAAAAATTATGGTTGCAGCAGATGGCAGATAAAGGATGGACTGTACCAACGTGGCCAAAGGAGTTTGGCGGAGGTGGTCTTTCGAACTTAGAGGCAAATACGCTGATTGAAGAAATGGAATCTCTTGGTTGCCGAGTACCACTGTCAAACTTTGGAATACACATGCTAGGACCAACTCTTTTAAAGTTCGGAACGTTCGAACAAAAATTAGAACATCTACCGGCAATTGCACGAGGCAAAATTAGATGGTGTCAAGGCTATTCAGAACCGAATTCAGGATCAGACCTTGCGTCTCTGAATACAAGCGCCGTAGTACAAGGTGAGCATCTCATTGTTAATGGCCAAAAAATATGGACCTCATATGCAAATGAATCTGATTGGATTTTTTGTTTAGTCAGAACAGACGTCTCAAAAAAGCAATCTGGTATTAGTTTTGTTTTGTTTGATATGCAATCACCTGGCGTCAGTACAAGACCTATCCGGCTTATTTCGGGGAATTCTCCGTTTTGTGAAACATTTTTCGAAAACGTTAAAGTAGATCAGAAAAATCTTGTTGGTTCATACAACGGTGGCTGGGAGGTTGCGAAATATCTCTTGGCTCAAGAGCGTCACATGATTAGTTCGGATGCGGAAACTACAGGTTCGCCATCTGTTTCTAAGATAGCGATATCTGCAGTGGGCCTGGATGAATTGTGTCGATTATCTGATCCACTATTGCGCTCAAATATTTCTTTGTTTGAGACAGACGAAGCGGCTTACAGGCTGACATTGCAACGTCTGGGTGAAATGAGTGCGAACAAACAAGTAAGTCCCTCGATGTCATCGGTACTCAAATACTATGGTGCAGAAATCAATAAACGTCGTTGGGAGTTGATTGTTTCTTGCCATGGAAGTGATGCGCTCGAAATGGAAAGCGAGCGATCTAATCTTGGAATTATTCCTCGTACTTGGTTACGTTCAAAAGCTAATTCGATTGAGGGTGGAACGAATGAAGTTCAGTTGAATGTAATTTCTAAACGTATCTTAGATTTACCGGGGGTCTGATTTTGTCGTTAATTTATTCAAACGAGCAATTAATGCTAAAAGACAGTGCGCAGAAGTTCTTTAAGGAAAAATCACCTATTAGTCAAATACGATATCTGCGCGATTCAAATGACTCCAAAGGTTTTGCAGCCAGTGTGTGGAATGATTTGACTGAAATGGGTTTTGCAAGTGTTATTGTGCCTGAACATTTCGGAGGCATGGGAATGGGCTATGTGGAGGCGGGAATCATTTCTGAACAAATTGGACATCAACTGACTGCAGTTCCATTTTTGTCTACTAGCATCGCCGCAGTTTCGGCTATTTGCCATTCAGGAACTGATTTCCAGAAAACAAAGTGGCTACCAAAATTAATGAGTGCCAAAGCAATAGCAACCCTTGCGGTCGATGAGCAACCTAAACATAAACCGGAATTCATTTCTCTTAAAGCAAATGCAAATGAGTTCGGTTTTGTTCTGAATGGTTCAAAGACTTTTGTTCTTGATGGACATGTTGCAGATTTATTAGTTGTTGCCGCTAGACGAGCTGGTAAACCAGGTGACAAGGAGGGCATCACTTTATTTCTTGTCAGCAGTGACACACCTGGCATTACTGTAGAACGAACACATATGGTGGATTACCACAATGCTGCAAGAGTTACGTTCAAAGATGTCAAAGTTGCAACCGACAGTGTTTTAGGGCAAGTTGATGAAGGTTGGATCCCTCTGACTTTTGCCCTCAATGCAGCCCGTATATGCGCTGCATCTGAACTCCTTGGACTGGCAGATGAAGCTTTTGCACGAACCATTGAGCACCTCAAAACCCGCAAGCAATTTGGTCGTCTGATTGGCGAATTCCAAGCATTACAACATCGAATGTCGCAACTTTACTGTGAACTTGAAATTACACGCTCAGCAATTATTTTTGCACAAAAGCAAATGGATTTTTTCCCGGAAGCCTCAAGTTGGGACGTTTCAGTTGCAAAAGCTCGCGCTGGGTTAACAGCCAATTTGGCTGTTCAAGAAGCCATACAAATGCACGGAGGTATTGGCATGACAGATGAATTCGACATTGGTTTTTTTATGAAAAGAGCCCGTGTTTTGCAGGAAATTTTTGGCGACTCTAATTTTCATCTAAATCAAATTGCACTTTTAAAAAACTATTAATCACATGACTAACTTAATTTACGAAAAATTTAAGAGTACTGCCGTATTGCGAATTAACAATGGGACTGACTACAGTTTGAGTTTTCATGTCCGAAAAAATTTATTCGATGGACTTTGTCAAGCTGAAGCGGACAAGACTATTACGGCAATTGTGATTATTGGATCAGAGGAAAATTTTTCATTTGGATTTGAAATTGAAGAAATACACAACAGCCGGTTTATATCGGATCCAGATTTGAGCTCTATCATTGATGTCATAGAAACTTCCACAAAACCGGTGATTGCAGCCATCAGTGGGAATTGTTTTGGGGGAGGTTTAGAGTTAGCCTTAGGATGCCATTTTCGAATAGCTACACCTTCGGTAAAGTTGGCTTTACCCGAAGTGAAAATGGATCTACTCCCAAGCGCAGGCGGAACTCAGCGTCTGCCAAGAGTCTTGGGGGTTGAAGCAGCGTTAAGCATGATCATTTCAGGCCAAAAAGTAAGTCTCGATTCTGTAAAAGATTCTTCACTATTTGATGACATTGTGGATTGCGATTTATTTGAGGGTGCCATTAATTTCGCCTCTAAAGTGGTTGCGGAAAAACGTTCACTTAAACGTGTTCGAGATTTAAGTATTAGCCACCCTAAACCGGATGCTTATTTCATGTTTGCACGTAACAGTGTGGGGGCTATATCGAAAAATAATCCAGCACCCCTGAAATGTGTCGAAGCTTTGAATGCCTCTATCACGCATTCATTTGATGATGGGCTGAAAATTGAGTCAAGACTGTTTGATCAACTTTATTTGAGTAGTCAGTCGCAAGCAAAGCGACATTTAGTTTTGGCAGAGAAAAATGTTGTCAATGTTGCTGAAATTAGCCATGACACACAGCCTCGAATTATCAAAAGCGTCGCTGTCATTGGCGCAGGGACGATGGGAAGCGGTATTGCTATTAACTTTTTAATTGCTGGCATTCCAGTTACGCTGCTTGACACAGAACAGGAAGCCTTAGATCGAGGTTCTAACCATATTTCGAAATTTTTTGCAGATAAGATTTCTAAGAGATCAATGACTCTTGAGAATGCCGAGTCTTTGATGAAATTACTCAAACAGACACTTATCTATGACGATCTAAAAGAATGTGATCTGATTATTGAGGCTGTATTTGAAAATATGCAAATCAAACAGACTGTTTTTGAGAAATTAGACAGTGTTTGCAAACCCGGAGCGATTCTCGCATCCAATACTTCAACCTTAGATTTAAATCAAATCGCCAATTTTACAAAGCGACCGCAGGATGTCGTAGGAACTCATTTTTTCAGTCCAGCAAATGTGATGAAATTGTTAGAGGTTGTTCGAGGAGATAAGACGGCTGATGACGTGTTAATCACAATTTTGCAGTTATCAATGAAAATTAAAAAAATTCCAGTTGTATCTGGTGTTTGCTATGGGTTTATCGGAAACCGCATGATTGGAAAATACTGTGCTGAGGCTAACAAAATGTTAGAGGAGGGCGCGACTGTTCAGCAAATTGATACTGCTTTAGAAAAATTCGGAATGGCCATGGGACCTTTTCGTATGTCAGATCTTGCAGGAAATGACATTGGTTGGTCTATTCGCAAAGGTATTTCGCAACAGTATCCTGATTTTGTTTGGCCTACCTCCGATATTCTTGCTGACAAGCTTTGTGAACTGGGTCGTTTTGGTCAGAAGTCAGGCTTGGGTTGGTATAGCTATGCTAAAGGTAAGCGTGAGGCAGTGCCTGATCCTGCAGTAGAAAAGTTGGTTGACGATCATAGAAAAGAGCTTGGTTTCTCTACTCGAGACATTAGCGATAGAGAAATAGTCCAGCGTTGCATATTTGCACTTGTCAACGAGGGTGCAAAAATCCTTGAGGAGGGTATTGCGCAACGTGCTTCCGACATCGACATTGTTTATATCTATGGCTACGGTTTTCCCGTACACACCGGTGGCCCTATGTTCTATGCAGATCAGATCGGATTGCTCACCGTCGAGAGAACCATACAAGGATTTGCGATGAACAATCAATCGAATACCGCAACATTGCCCGCGGCCCTTTTGCTTTCAAACCTGGCTTCGAGCGGCAAAACATTTAACTAATTTTTAAGAGCAATACTATGAGTGAAGCTGTAATCTTATCAACTTCTCGTACGCCATTGGCTAAATCTTGGCGAGGGAGTTTTAACATGACCCATGGCGCAACTCTTGCCGGGCATGCCATTTCTCATGCAGTCAAAAGGGCGAACATTGATCCTGCGGAGGTTGAAGATGTTGTGATGGGATGTGCGCTTCAACAAGGGGCTACTGGTTTAAACATTGGGCGATATGGTGCTTTACGAGCTGGGCTCCCGGTAACTGCTGGCGGAACTACCATTGATCGCCAGTGTGCATCAGGTTTGCAGGCTATTGCATTGGCAGCGCAACGAATTGTGGTTGATAAAGTCCCAATCATTGTCGCCGGGGGTGTTGAATCAATTTCTTGTGTACAAGGTTCGTTAAATTCTCAGTATTTAGTCGATGAATGGGTTAAAGAAAATCGACCCAGTTATTTTTTGTCCATGCTTGAGACTGCTGAAATTGTTGCGAAAAGGTATGGTATCGCAAAGGATGTGCAAGATGAATACGGCGTTCGAAGCCAGCTCCGAGCTGCTGCAGCTCGTACACAAGGACTTTTTAATCTAGAGATTGCACCAACCATGGGGGTTGCATCTGACAGGGGCATAGTTACTAAGGACGTCACTATCAGTGAGGACGAAGGTATACGGACTGACACAACCCTTGAAGGCGTAGCCAAAATTCGTTCAGCCCTACCGGGTGGTGTGATCACAGCGGGCAATGCCAGTCAGTTTGCCGATGGTGCTTCTGCTGTGGTGGTCATGAACAGCAAATTGGCGGAGCAACGTGGGTTGGCACCTTTGGGCATCTTCCGGGGCTTTGCCACAGCGGGGTGTGAGCCGGACGAGATGGGTATTGGCCCCGTATTTGCTATTCCTCGATTGCTTGAGCGCGCGGGCCTCAATGTTGATGACATTGGCTTATGGGAACTTAACGAAGCCTTTGCCGTACAAGTCATTTATTGCCGCGACAAGCTGGGCATTCCTGATGAGCGTTTGAATGTTAA
>Ga0208744_1000717_pt1 | contig 10998 bp, 10 predicted proteins | sample CryBogCBH24Aug09_FD_184620 | JGI IMG/M metagenome (GOLD analysis project Ga0208744, IMG submission 184620) | Freshwater microbial communities from Crystal Bog, Wisconsin, USA - CBH24Aug09 (SPAdes) (version 2) | ecosystem: Environmental > Aquatic > Freshwater > Lake | place: Crystal Bog...
AAATTGTCCAAGAGGCAGTCGTGCCCATGATGGCGCAACCGCAGACTGATGGGGCAGTCGCCGAGCCGAAAGAAGAGGCGAACTCGCTACTTGGGGTTGTGGCTGACCTACCGAACAAGTGTATTGATGACTACGGCATTTGGGTTTCAATCGGTATGGTCTTCCATAATGTAGGTCTGCCGTGCTCGGCGTGGGACGAGATTTCCAAGCGTGGTAAGTCTTATCAGTCTGGAGCGTGTGCAGAGAAATGGCGATCATTCGGTAAGGGCTATAGCGGTCGCAAGATGACTGGTGCGTCGCTCTGGGCTCTGCTCAAGAAGGAGAACCCCAGTGCCTTCTACGCTCGTATGGAGAAGCGCAACGACTTCTGGACACTCATTACTCTACTCAACCACAAGGACATCGCCGAGTATTTCTACAATATCAATCCAGATGCTTATGTCTGGCACGAGGTACAAGGCTGGTACTCTCTAGAAAGCAACAATACATGGAAGCATTACGAGAAGAGCGTTCCGTCTCGGCTCAAGCACAAACTTGCCGACACAATGATGACTTTGGCGATGGACACCAAGAAGGCTGAACTAGCTCGGTACATGCGAGAAAGCTCAATTGAACGAGACCCAATCAAACAAAGGGAACTCACCAAGAAGCACGATGAAGCAATTAAGTTTATCAATGGCGCATACAAGGCGTTTGGCTCTAGCGAGATGTGTAATGGCGTAATCTCCTTCTTGAATGCCTATTACGAGAAGGCAGATCTAGATTTGCTCATGGACGCTAATAAGTTCCTATTTGCCTTTACTGATGGTTTGTATGATGGAGAACTCGGTGCGTTCCGTCCTATTCAGCCTCACGACTACATTAGTACAACGACTGGCTATGCTTACCCCAAGACCAAGAACGAAGCCGTGCGCAAAGAGATTATGACCTTGTTCTACAATATCTTTGAGAACGAGGAAACCAAGACCTATCTATTGCGTGTATTCGCATCGTGTATCTTTGGCGGTAATCGTTGGGAAGAAGTCTATATTCTCAATGGTGTAGGAGGCAACGGCAAGGGTGTAGCCAGTGATTTGCTAGAAACAACGCTCGGCGACTATTTCTATACCGCAGATATGGCTCTATTCACCAAGAGTGCAGAGCGCAAAGACCAGCCCATTCCAGCCCTTGTGGAAGCTCGGTGTAAGCGTGTGCTCATGCTCACCGAACCAGAGAACGAGGACACGATGAAGACTGGAATTATCAAGAAGCTCTCTGGCGGTGATAAGGTAGAGTGCCGAACGCTCTACTCCAAGAATATCGTACGCTATGTGCCCATGTTCAAGCCGTTTCTCCAGACCAACACTATTCCCAACTTATCTTCGCTAGACGGCGGTATTCAGCGCCGTATCGTCGTCATCAAGTTCCCTTTCCAGTTCGTTTCAAAGGAGAAGATGGTGAGGGATTTCCATCGGCTTGGAGATCCAGATGTGAAGAACAAGAAATGTAAGAGCGCAGAGTGGCGAGATGAGTTCATGCTCATACTGACGGAGATTTATAAGGAAATCAAGGACTGGAAGTCTCTGCCTAGACCCAATAGCATCAACGAAGCGACTGGCGATTACATTGATGCGAACAATACCCTCAAGGAGTGGTTGGAGAAGCACTATGAGATTACTCGCAATGAGAAGGATTACATCGGCGCAAATGATCTCAAGAACGATTATGTGAATGATATGCGGATTGAACGCAAAGATGTACCAAGCCCCAAGAAGTTCAAGGAGTTGCTTCTAGTCAATCAAGTATTCAACAAGAGAACTGCAAAGGGCAATGTCTATTGTGGAATTAAGCGCAAGGAAACGAACAACGAAGAAGAGGAAAATGAAATTGTGGATTAGTGTAGGGTGTGTAGGGACAATCGCAAACTTCTCCTATACGAGAACAAAAATCCAGCCTAGCCACAAAGTCTGCGATTTACCCTACACTACATACATCACTAGAAATAGTTTATCATTATACATTGACTGGTACTGGAGGTTCGTTGAGTTTGCCCTCCTCCATGAGCTTCTCACACGCAATGCGCTCCTCGTCATTGAGCTCCTTGAGTGCCCACTGCTTGACCTTCTCTACAAGCGGTTCAACCTCCTTCTCAATGATGTGGAGGTAGATATAGAAAGCGTCCGTTGCCTTCTTCGGCGCTTCAAAGATCTTGTCCAGTGCAAGAAGGAAAACATCGCTGACGGAAACTTCTGTCTCTGGGAGTGAAATAAAGGCACTATCATTCGGCACTGGTGTAGGGGTCTTCTCGCAAATGCTTACTCCCCTTCCACGATAGGCATCTAGGGGTGAGGGGACGACTGGGGAGATGATCTCTGGGGCTTCGCTCATTTTACTTACTCACAACATTTTTAATGGCGGAAAAAACCTCACTATAGAACATAGAGATGCCCTATAGTATCGTTCCATTTGAAGATGGGTATAGAGTAGTCAGTGAGAACGGACACATTCTGTCGCATAAGCCACTGACCTACGACCAAGCCAAAGCCCAAGCGACTGCAGTGCGCATACATGAGTTTGGTGGTGGTGGTAAGGACTGGTACTTGAATATGGCTAGGGCTAGGGCACGAGCCTACGGCATCAACAATCTAGAGTATGCCGATGACGGCAAACACAAGTTCCAGATCACAACGCCAGACGGCAAGATACGGCGCTTCGGCTTGAAAAATTATCATGATTATCTCCTCTGGCAAAGAGTGGAGATGCTGGGAGGTGCGCCAGAAGGTACGGCGGACATTCAGCGTAAGAAGTATCTATCACGAGCTACGAAGATAAAGGGCAACTGGAAGGCAGACAAGTATTCACCCAACAATCTCGCAATTCATATCCTCTGGTAATCAAAACAATTCATAAGAGCATGGGTTTCCATGCTTATATGAGTTTTAGTGGGGACTTGCGATCACAATTATTTCCGCTCAAAGAACTTATCGCAATGCTGACAGACGAACTGATTACTATGAGCGACGCACAAGGTGATCGGCTTATCTGGGTTGCTCGTATGAGTAGCGACAGATTTGATGGTTGCTATGTGGGGTAAGATGCTGTCCCCATTAATACTGGTGATAATATTTTGGGCGTAAGTCTCGCACCTCTGGATCGGCTGAAACTTTGGTGGAGAAAGAAAGATGTATTGATCCATTATTCTAGGGCGACGACTTTATTTAGGCGTTCGTAGATGCTCCGCCATGATGGAGGCGGTGGTGAGCACCCTTGCGATGATGACCCAGACCCACAGAGGTCAGCACATCTTGGGCGGACTGGGGGAGCATCGGCTTAATCTTCTCGGCGACCGCCCTAATTTGAGGGAGGTGAGCCATCGCCATCTCACGAACACGAGAGATTACATTGCCCATGCGGTGCAGAGCGTGTTTGCCTCCAACCCAGCGAGTGAGCCCAGAGCGAGACCCAGCCATCGGCGCAGAGATGATGTCCGCCTCCGTGAGCACACCCTTGATGATGCGAGACGAACCACGAATGGTCTCAAAGAAACCAGAGTTCGCCGTAATCGTGTAGAGATTGTAGGCGATGCTCGTACTGCTCGTAGGATTGTAGAAAGTTGCGTTGAACTGGAAGGTGAAGTTGCCGACCAGCGACGGCGCTTGACCGCTCTGGAGGGTGACATCTTGGGACGGCTTGAGCACGAGGAAACCACCAGTCGTCGCAACAGCGGATAGTTCGCCATCACCAGCAGTAGAGAGCGAAATACCACACTTCGCCTTACCAGACCACTGCGACCAAGGGAGGTCAAGACCATTGCGCACACACATGGCGTAGAGTTGCTGGGCAGTCTGGGAGCTCAAGAGACCGCTAAAGTTGTCCAGATTGATTGAGATGGGCTGGGCGTTGGGTGAGCCGTATGAGTTGAAGGGGTAGTACCAGTCGCCGTCCGTCGCCGAGTAAGACTGGGGTTTGCAGTAGAGAATGAGGAGGTCTGGGATCTGGGGAAGCGTAATCGTCTGGGACTGGACGCTGAATGTTCCAAACGCTGGGGCAGTCGCCGAGCCAGAGAGGACATAACGAGGGAACTCCATGTAAGGCACGACGCTCTTCTGGGGCAGAGGGAGATCAAGAGACGGCGTTAGGAACTGGACATTGACTTGGGGAGTGCCGAACGGCGAGACAACATTGGCGTTGTAGCCGAGCGCCGAAATTGTTGTCACCACGCCGTTGGTACGGAGGCAACGACCAGAGAGCGCCGTCAGCGAGGGGCTTGTCGTGTTCATGATGAGCTGAATGTTCTGGACACCGAAGATGCCAGTATCCCACTCGTGGCAGTCGCTGAAGACGAAGGGCGACATAACGAGCTTCTCCGTAGAGGTGAAGCGAACGAACAGAGGGTAAGAAGCCGTACCAGTCGTCTGGAGGGGAATGCCTTGAGCGTTGAAAGTGACAGTGACCCCACCGCTAGTGTATGTAGAACCACTGGGGTAGGCATCGGCTAGAGGAACACCAGCTGGTGTCGTGAAGGTGACATCACCCCATGCGCCGTTGGGGACTGAACCACTATCTACAGCTAGTTCATAGCCACCAATGGGGTTATTGATTGCGCCGTAGGCACTGGTGTAAGACTGGTAAGTGTCTAGGTAGGTGGGGCATGTGCGCTGGGCTCGGTTCTTCTTGTAGTCCGTTAGGCGCAGTACCTCCCAGAGCACATCGTTGAGGTTGATCGTCGTGCTCGTGTCGTTGATGGTCGCCGTCATGGTATTGACGAGCGAATGGAGAGGGAACGCCGAGAGGGCTACATCACGACCGAAGAGGCACACTGGGACACCAGTAGAAGCCGTAGCGACTGGCGTAGCCGTGAATTGCAGAAAGCACTGGGAAGTCCATTCAATCGCACGATCAACGAACACATTCAACGACGGCACTTGGATCTGGTAGGTCTGCTGGGACGAAGTGGCAGCCAACGCACGAAAGGGGCTGTTGGTCAGCGAGAGCGCACCCTTCTCAACAGCGTAGCGAGGCTTCTGCTGGACAATACGATCATCAAAGATTGAGACCTTCTCAATATCGGCGGACATTTGTATATCTTATACCTCTTTTATTTTTGAGGCAATTTTCATGGAGACAATTCTCACCCCTTCTTGCCAACTCCCTTTTTGCGAAACAAAACTTTTAGGCTGACAGATGATCCGTTGTAGAGTGTCACTGGGACAAGGGTGGAGGTGAGCCGAGACTTCCAGAAAACTTGAATATCTATGGCACGAACCTCTTGCTTGGACGAAGTGAAGGAGGTGAGGCGGTACTCGGCAGTCGGCGCATACTCAATGAAATCTCGGTAATCGTTGGCGGTGTTGAGCGCTAGGGCAACATCGGTGATAATGGGGGTGAAAGCCGAAGAGGAGGTGTTTGCACTTGCCGTGTTATTGCCCTCGCCATACACGATTGGTGCGCCGACTTGTTCGCTATACAGCGGTAAGAGGGTGCTCGTGAAAACAATGCTTTCAATCGGCGACCAGAGTTGGCTGGTGCTGTTGTATTCTTGGTTGAGTGTGAGATAGATTGGGGCAGTGGTTTGGGGGTTTGCAGTCGTTTGAGTAGGAGGGAAGTAGTAGTTCGTGCCGTTGAGATCTTCCACGATAAGCTGGTAAGTCTTGCCGAAGTTGGTAATAATAGGCACTAGAGTAGAAGTATAGCCTCCATTGAAAATGAAGTTTAGATTGGCGAAGAGACCATACATGTTCGTGTTGAAATACATGTTGCCCCTATCTCCAGATGTGCTGGGGTAGAGCGGAGGCGTATTTTTTCCAGTAGGGTTCGTAAGGCAAAAAGTGTAAGGCACAAGAATAGTAAAAGTCGTGCCCTTGTAGAGAAACGAAGGAGGATTGAATGTTGATGTTGATGCCCAGCTAGGTACTGGGTAATCAGTCTGGAGCACCCATATCGTGCCGTTGCTCGTGTAGAAGTTTCCAGTATCGTTGGTTCGGTAAGTCTGTCCAGAAGTGGATAAAGGGCTCGGTAGATCACTGAAGGTCGCAACATTAGAGCCACCAGCCAAGTTCCATGCAGACCCAAACTGATAAGGCAGAGACCCAAGAGGATAGTAAGCACTCGTTCCGCTCATAATCGTCGCATTATCACGAATGGACTTATTGACAAGGTCTAGCCACCACTGATACGACATGACATAGTAATACGGCGACGACACATTCTGTTGTAGTGTTGCCGTAGGAGGAAACGGCAAATCTAGACCTTGCGAGTTGTAAGCGTTGATAAACTCACTGACGAACTTAACATACGCAAAAGCGTAGAAAGTCTGTGCTCCAACAGAAATACCCTTGTAGGTCGTAGTTCCAGTCGTAATCCAGTCTAGACCAATACCATACGCCGTCAAATCTCGGTCTCCACCATTCACTTGGATCTGCGGAATGAAGAGCGGTAGATTACGACCGCAACCATTCATGGTGAAACGAGTAATGCTGAAGTTGTACTTGGACACATCGCTGATAATCGCCGTACTACGAGTTTCTTGGAACTGAACGACTGGCGCTTTGCCTAGCGGTGTCGCAGTCAGCGAGTTTTGATTGACGATGTTGGCGTTGTAGTAGATGTGATCTGGTTCATTATCCAGATTACCTTGCTGTTCGCTGAAGTCGTAGTCAATGGACGACGAGTAAGCCATTCTGTATATCTTATGCTGTCATTCTTTTATTTGTGAATTAGCGGATAGGTTAATCCAGCAACGAAATCATCGGCATCTAATTTACTTTTCTTAATCATATCGTGGTATTGTGGTAAGGAAAGGTGATTGAACAAAAGACGAGATGCAGTGTGGCGACCGCATGTTTCAATACTATCCTTCTCCTTCTGGTAAGGGGTCTTGTTGTAGATGACTGGGACTTCACTTTGCCGTAAGAGTTTGGTGAGAATAGGTTGATTGATGCCCAGTTCTTTTCGCAACCCACCACTTGCCCATTGAAGCTCATTATCTGGTTTCTCGCCGTAGGGATCAAAAAACTCAATATGGTCTGGTTTGCGCAGAAGACCTACCCAGTGCCCAGTATGGTCATTCTCGGTCAAGTAAAGCATGACGGCTCGTCCATCGTCATCAAAAACTTCGTCAATGTTTTTTACATTCTTCAAATACGGATAGGTAAAAATATGCGTATTTGGAAGCATCTTCGCAATATCGTCGTCTCCCAAAGCGTACCCCTCAACTTGTTGTAGGGTCATTCTGTATAGAAGGGAGATTTGAAAGTTGGGGTTTTAGGGATTTTGGGGTCGTAGGTTCTATGTCTAGAGATATTGCCATCTCCTTTTTACAGCACATAGACCGACATCGTGTATGGTTTATTGCCTTATATACCGCATAGGCTAGTGCGAGACATAAGGCAACACTTACGCCACCGATAGAACTACTTAAGAAATTATTGGTGTCCATTACATTGGAGACTGAAATTAGTTTCCAGCAGTTGTGATCTGCCATGATATTGCGAAGGTTGTGGGAGTTTGGGGAGGAGATACACCACCACCATTATTGCAAATAAAAAAGGTAATCTTTCCAGCACTAGGAACTGCCTTTGTCAGCCAATTATTGAGAACATCGTTTTCGCTTCCATTCTGGATTGTGGCGGTGACAACACTCGTCGCAGTTGCCGATGGAACTGAAAACTCTGCGTAATATTCGCCTCCACCGACAGAAGGTGTCCAAGTAAGGCTAGGATACGACGCAATACCAGCCACATTGTAAGAACCTACACCTAGAGACTTGCGTGTTTGCGGATCTTTGAGTTGAGAGATAGACATCTTTATCATTATCCATATTTTAATCTTGATGTAAGATCTTTGCGGTGTGCTGGGAAATGAGGTATTGAGGGAAGTTTTTGCTTACACAAATCCAGCGCCCCAGTTTGCGCAAATCTTTGATTTCGTCAGCGTTCATGCCGATGTGGGTTGAGAGCAAATACTTGAGCGCATGGTACGAAGTCGCTTGGGGATAGACCACAAAATGCGTTGCCTCATTCAGCAGTAGGCGTGTCTTTTTGTAGTTCGTAATGTAGTGAGTGAGGCACAAAATCGTAGTGCCAGTATGCCTTCCTTGTATAGCCAGATCATCAATGAGCGTCTGCACTGCCTTTCCTTCTGCGCCTTGAAATGTGTCGTAGTCGTCAAAGATAAGCATACAATCCTTGAACTCCTCAATAGACGGATAGTCATCAACGAGCGTATCTACACGAATGCGCTTGGGCTTTCCAATCTTCATCGTATCTAGAGTGCTGTCCTCATTCAGCTTGGAAATCAAATAAATCTCTCGGCTGGGAAACATGCGCTTATACGCTTCGGCAAGTTGCCGAGCAATATACGACTTACCAGAGCCAGACGCTCCAGCAATGTACCAGACTGACCGAGTTTTAGGATCGCTGGGAGGAATGAGCTGGAATGAGCAGTCGTCTGGGAGCACCACACTCGTATCATGCGACTGGTCGGCTTGTATGCGGTGGTAGAGATGCTTGATCTCATCACCTTCTAGCAGATGCTCCGTAGGAACTCCACGAGCCATTGCTTCTTGAAGGCGATTGAAGACCGCTACACGCTGGGCTGGTTTGAGGTGCTTCAGTTCCTTATCGTAGCGCACTGCATTGATTTCTCGCTTGGGCTTACGAGCCTTCTTCTCGTCGTCTGTATTGAGATACAAAATCTCACCATCGTAATCCCCTCCTTTGACAATTGCAATCGGCTTGGCGGTCTTACTTTCGTCAAACGACAACGAGGGCATTTATTTGACCCAGATATTTTAAAAAAGTGGAAACCATAAGAGGTTTTCGTATGTAGAAATGACTTATTCTAATATTGGATTTCTATCAATAAGAATGCTCTTGCGGTTCTTTTTTACCGCACAGCGACCAACAATTCCAGTTCCAGCAAAGCAATCCAAAATCGTATCCCCTTCTTTTGTAAATAAATCAATCACAACATTACAGAGCGTAGGTGGAAATCCAGAATGACCCCAATTCTTTTCGCCTCCACTGACCTTCTTCAAAGATTGCGGAGACCTCATGAAAGGGATCTTCCATACATTTCCTACATTTTTGGTTTCAAAGATGTCTGGGTAAGTCTCAATAATTTTGTCTTTGTAGTACTCTGCGTTTGCCGAATGGTTGCGGAACACAAAGAGAAACTCTACTTGATTGGTCAGTTGCCGTTTAGTATTGGCTGGTTGTCTATTGTAGCAGTTCCAAATGATTGTATCATGGAGCTTCCAGTTCTCCAAACAGATAGATAAAACTTCAAACGCCTTTATCGTCGTTTCACTATCGTTCGCAATATTGAGGACAAACCACCCATTTGGTTTCAAAGTTCGCTGGATTGCTTTTGTCCAACGCTTACACCATTCTAAATACTGGGCATACGAATTGAAATAACTCTCGTACTCAAATCCCTTCCAGTAAGGCGGAGATGTAAAGATTAGATCAACGGACTGCGATGCGACTTTGGGCAATTCTTCAAATATATCACCAGTAAGGATCTCCATTCTATTCTTTACGGAAGAAATTGTTGGGGGACTGGAACGAGGTGGTGCGCTCGTAAATATTCGTAAGCATAATGCGACAGCAAAGCCATCATTTCATCTTTCAAATGGCGAATGAGCCGTAGCATCTGGGCATTGTTGGTTGCAATCGTGTTGCGCCGTTCAATCTTGTCTAGAGTGCGAATGACGATTGGTTCTTCTCGCAAGTATTTCGGCAGTGTTATGTTCGCCAAGCGGTTGTGGAACTGATCCAACTCAAACTCCACCTTCTTGCGAGGCAATCTAGAATAGTTCTCCAGCATGTATTCTAGCGTTCCCAAGTCGCCATACACGATATACAGCCGACCTAAATCGCCGTTGAAAAGGTTGGATAAGATAGGTATGAGCGAGTTCATGCGCTCCAGTCGTGCTATGGAAAAGAGACGCTTTGCCATCTTGTAGTAGTTCTTCTCATGATAGAGTTGGTAGGTGCTTTCTTTGAGCACTTGAAGAACATTCTTGATTTCGCCATTCAGTAGTTTGCGTCCCTTATAGAACTCATAAATGACCGAGAACTCGGTAAAGCGATTGCCTTGTACCCAGCTTATGCAGTCCAGCTTGGAAATGGTTGGGCTCACAATTGCGTCTTCTAGCGTAAATCGGCGACCATCTTGAAGGTGCTTATACCCTTTCAACACCTCGTTGGGTGTCCAACGCAGAATATTGAACCGCAGATCTCGTTTGATTTCTAGTAGTTCGTAGGGAGTTATGTGGGGTTTCAGCATTGCGAAGGCAATATCTCGCTCTTGCCGAGAAATAATAGTCTCGTCATGAAGCGCTTGTACCTTTGCCTTAATCCGTTTTGGATCGTATCCTCGCACTTGACCATTCTGGATATACGCCTCATCTCCAATCACCTTCCATTCCTCTACACTTCCCATCTTGATGTCGCCAATATAGGTTAGGTTGCTGTGTAGCAATTTCTTAATCATAGACTGGAACTTCCGTGCTGTTGCGGACAGACTGCGCACTTGCACTTTCTCGTAAGCATCGTAATCTCCAGCGTATAACTGCGCCTTCAGTTCTGCCGATCCCATGAGTTCCAGCCCCTTCAAACCAGTAAAGGACATTTGCCGTAGTACCTCCAAGACATCACTAGCGTAGTCTTGCGGTAGTTTTCTTTTCGCCAACAAATCAGTCATCTCTATATTACTACACTATTTTCTATGAAGCAAAAGGGGTGTATGATGATAAGAGTTTTCAAGCGATGTATGTAGTGTAGGGACAATCGCAAACTTTTTGTCCAGACCGATTTTTTGTTCTCGTATAGGAGAAGTTTGCGATTTACCCTACACACCCTACATCGTAGGAAAAGGCATTTACACATACGACACTAAAGGAGAGTATAACATGGACTAAAAATCAATATTCATAAACGATAGAATATGTTGCATCACTGGAACACTGAACGCATTTCCAATACATTTATAGCGGTGCGTCTTTGATATTCCTTC
>Ga0208744_1000730_pt1 | contig 10888 bp, 11 predicted proteins | sample CryBogCBH24Aug09_FD_184620 | JGI IMG/M metagenome (GOLD analysis project Ga0208744, IMG submission 184620) | Freshwater microbial communities from Crystal Bog, Wisconsin, USA - CBH24Aug09 (SPAdes) (version 2) | ecosystem: Environmental > Aquatic > Freshwater > Lake | place: Crystal Bog...
CTCAGGTGGAATGAATGCGGCTTCGTCAATTAGAAGACATTGTTGAGAAAGTATGTCATTAACGAAATATCTATGAGTATTTTCAACGTGTAACAACTCATACACAGGTTCATCACTTGTAATATTTTCTTTATTAATTAACTTTAACCCGCTATAAACAGTATCTCCTACGTTAAGATCTTTAGCAAAACAAAACGTCTTATTAATTAGTACAATTTTGTGCTTAGGGGTACAGACAAGTTTTATGTTATTCTCAAACGACAATATAATTTTTGTATCATTATTACCAATAATAATGCCTTTGAAATTCTTAAACCCGTCGTCTGTCAATATTTCAAAACGTTCGTTTTTATAAACTTGATGTTTTTGTAAATCAGCCATATTGTATTACTTTTTTGGTCTACCTGTAATCCAGTCTGAAGGTATTTGATCTTTAGACTGATACCTTTTAATTTGTAATGTAGCTGGGTGATATGCAAAAACAGAACCCTTATTCATTTCTTTATAACCACTTAAATCTTTTTTAGGTCCAGAACCAAGCAACCAACCCGCTGGTAATATACTTTCTTTCTTTACTCTCTTTACTTTCTTTGTAAGAGGGTTGTGTATATAACATTTACCTTTACCAGAAGCTACTAAAGCATATACAGGATCTGTATGTATTTTTTTTAGCAAACCATTAGATATGTTTTTACAAGCCTGTAACGATCTTTTTGTACCGCGATGCTTATCAGCAGTCTTTTTAATTTTTTCTGGGCTTTTATTTATTCTAAACATTTTTTCTTTATGTACATCAGGATTATTTTTAATCCAATTTTTTATTCCTTTTGAACGAAGTTCTTTAATAGCAGGTGTATTAAACGAATTAATCATTTTCTGTCTATATGCCACGTCTTTCCATCGTTTTTCAGCATTTTTTGAAAGAATTTTAAGAAAGTCTTTAGACCATTTTGCATTACCGTAACCACCTTCTTTTATATTGTATGTGTTTGAACTATTAATATATTCTTCTGTTACGAGTTTCTTTTCAAATGCTAATGCTTCTTTATACGTACTAAAAAACGCAATTATTTCTTTTTTAAAATTAACGAGTCCGTGTTTTTTAATGCTACGTTTTATATACTTACCCGAACCCATATAACCATCTTCAATATTATTAGTTCTATGCACCCCTATATATTCTTTTTTATTAATTAAGTTTATAACTCTATACACATAGTTATATTTTGCATTAATATCGGGATTATTCGGGCTGTTATTCATATTGTTATATTTACTGGGTGTAACACCTTTTATTAGATAAAGCAGTATTTATTCATCTAATAAAATTGTTTTTATTTTTTTGTTATCTGCTTTAAGTATATTAGCTACTTCTCTTATAGGCATTTTTAAGATCTTGCCTGTTATTTTATCTCTTACAGTAACTACACTTTCTCCGGTAACACAATTAATAGATTCACCTCTGGCAGCATCAGACGTTGTGGTGCTAATACCAATTGAACTACCATTAGCTAACTCTAAACCAGTTTTAGCATAATTAATAACGCCCGGTTTTAAAAAGTTTGGTAACATTTCATAAGCTAAACGAATACGTTTAAATATGTTAATGGCTGTTGCTTCTTTATTAGCAATTAATAACACCCTATAATCATCTTGAAAGCAAATCATCCATAAAGCAAATATAGTTAGGATTGTCGTTTTTCCAATCTGTCTGGATGCTAACACAACATTAAACCTATTGTCAGTTAAAGCTTTTAAAATACGCTTTTGATAGTTATAAAGTTTAATTGGTTGCTTACCTTCATCAAGGTTAACTATATAAAAAAAACGAGAAAAATGTAATATGGACTTGCGTGCACGTTCCAAGTCTTCAATCATGACCTCATTCCATTGAAAGTTAGTCTCGGGTGCAGGTAAGTTTTTATTACCTAAGTAGAACGTTTCTTTAGAGGCTTTAGCCATTATAGTTTAGGTCTAACACCAAATTTTATTTTGTGACCTGCAGCCCCACCTGAACCAAACTGCAATGCATAGTTTATACCTAAATTTAATGTGGCATCGTATAATTGCTGTATGGTAACACCTGCAGGTGTATTTAAGAATGCTGCCTTTACATTAGAGCTTTCAACAGCGTTGAATACTACAAGCCCTTGAAAGTCAGTTATTTCTTTATATCTTAATAATTGTGCAACAAAAATTGTTCTTCTGAATATGGGTCCATCTATAACTTTAGTTAATTCGTTAACTTTATCTGTAAAAATTTGTTTAATTTGAGATACAATACTTGGAGTGTTTGCACTCGACATAGATGTAGCAAGGTGGGTAAGCTCTTCTATAAATTTATTGGTATCGTTGTTAATTTTATATTCACTGTATATTGCAATTAAACTGTTTTGATACTCCTGAGCGGTAGGAGGTGTACCACCCTTTAATAGTAACCCGTCTGTGTGTTTAACTTCAATTTTAAAGTCTCCTCCAATCAACACGTCTCCCACGTGTGGTTTAGATCCATTACTAAAAAATGTTAAGAACAATTCCCCAGAACCAACACGTGCATGTAATGTCGGGGGCGTGCTTTCTGATCTAACAACTGATATAAATTCAGGAGAAGCAGCTATTTCTTGAGGTGAAATATTGTAACTATTACCTAATAGTTCACTAAACGTACTAAGACTATTTGAATGTACTAAAGATTTTAAATTATGAGCAAACTTATCAGCATTTTCTTGTGTTAATTGAATACCGAGATTAGATATAAAAGTTTGATAAACATTTAAATTGTCATTAATAGCGCCTTTTAAACTTTGTAAGCGTGTTTCAATTTCCTGTCTAACTGAAGTATTTTGTGTACTGCCTAATTTAGCTATTTTCTTTACTTGATCTGCTGCTTGTTTTGTAACATCAAACCCTTGTACATCTTGTGGATTCTTTTTATTACCAACAATTACTTCGTATTCTTCTCCTTCTTTGATAAACTCTCTAATAGCTTGCAAATTGATACGTGGTTTACCGGCAACCGCTTCTGTATATAAATCCCCTATGTTCTTATAAGGTTTACGGTTTTTCTTTTTAGCTTTGTTGTTAATGCGCGCCATTGTATGTGTATTATTTACTATACTATGTAAAAATGTAACGTGTATATTTTGTTACTATTATAACGTGCATTCACTGTTGTAGATGTAAATATTTAATACTCTTTCCATGGCTTTCAATCAAACTTATAACCCTATAGGCGCATCCGGATATTCTGGCTATAGCGGTATTGGCGGATCAGGATATTCAGGATTCTCAGGTATTTCAGGTTGGTCTGGTATATCTGGCTATTCTGGTATAAGTGGTTATAGTGGTTCAGGTGTTTCGGGTTATAGTGGTGCAAGCGGTTATAGCGGTATATCAGGTTATAGTGGTTATTCTGGTGTCAGTGGCTACTCTGGTATAAACGGTTATTCTGGTATTTCAGGTTACTCTGGTTATTCGGGCTATTCCGGTATTAGTGGTTACTCAGGCTATTCTGGCATTTCAGGTTATAGCGGTTACTCCAGTTATAGTGGTTTTAGTGGTATATCGGGTTACTCAGGTTATTCTGGTATATCTGGTTTCTCTGGTATTAGCGGTTACTCAGGCTATTCTGGCATTTCAGGTTATAGCGGTTACTCCAGTTATAGTGGTTTTAGTGGTACCTCAGGTTACTCTGGCTACAGCGGTATATCTGGTTTCAGCGGTATATCTGGTTATTCTGGCTCACCTGCTATTGGTATTACTTATTACCCAACAAGTTCTGCATCTGAGTTTAGTGTATACTATGGTTTATTTGCTGTTGCACCTCAGAGTGGGGCTTCGGCTTTGGTTTCGTATAGCTTAAGTGCTAACCAACAATTAGGAACTTTAGGTCAAGTAGTTACCCCGATCGGACAGCCAGATGAATTAGCTTTAAATCAAGGCACCTGGACATTTAATTGTTATTATGCCTTGTCTGGTACAAATACAAGCGCTACATCAGCTGTTACTTTAACACACGCAATTTACGGTAGAACGTATCCAGGCGGTACCGAAACATTATTGTTTTCGGCTACTGGTAGCACTCTAACACCTACACCTTTTGGTACACCATTATTACAAGCAGTACAATATAATATTGGTACCTCTATACCGCTTAATACTAATACCGATAGATTAGTGTATAGAGTGTTTGCAAGTACCGGTAGTGGTTTGCCATGTACTGTTGGTTTTTATTATTTAGGTACACAAAATTATAGTAATATTCAAACCGGTATATACGCCGGTGCAGTAGGTATATCTGGTTATTCTGGTATTTCTGGTTTTAGTGGTATATCGGGTATTAACGGCATTTCCGGTTTTAGTGGTTATTCAGGTAGCGGGGGTGGTGGCGGTACAAGTACAAGTCAGACTATTGTCTATTCAAATTCATTTGCTCCTGGTAACATTATTTCAAAGAATTCAGGTGGGTGGCAACTGGCAATGGCCGATAATGCAGCAGATGCTGAAGTAATTGGTGTTATTCAAACAGCTGTAGCTTCTGCATTCACTGTAGTGTATAGCGGTCCAATAGGAAATCTTTCTGGGTTAGTTGATGGTAGTGTTTATTTCTTATCAGACACTGTTCCCGGTTCTGCTGTATTAGTACCACCTATAGCTACATCAAGTATTTCAAAACCAGTAATGATTGCAGTAGCAGCTGCTTCTGCAGTAGTTATTAATCAACGTGGTATACAAAATGCTTCTGCTGGTTTAGCAGGTACAGGCGTTTCTGGTTACGGTACAATGTTTACTGGAGCCAATACTTTAAGTACCAATAGTCTTTACTTCACAAATGGTAATGTTGGTTTAGGTACTACCACGCCGAATGCTACGTTTACAGTTATTGGTAACATATCTGCTACTGGTACAGTGTATGGTAATATAAGCTATTCTGGTTACTCCGGTATTAGTGGTTACTCTGGTTATTCTGGTATTTCAGGTTATTCTGGTATTAGTGGCTATTCAGGTATAAGTGGTTATTCCGGTATTTCTGGTTATTCTGGTATCAGCGGTTATAGTGGTATATCTGGTTATAGCGGTCCTGGCGCCAATCAAACTCTAAACACTACAAGTAACGTTACATTTAACAACCTTAATACTACCGGGTATGTAGGTATAGGTACATCAACACCTAACGTTAATTTAACTGTAGTAGGTAATTTGTCAGCCACAGGTACAGCTACAGTTTCAGCTTTATCAATCAATTCTCCTAATTCTGGTATAGGTGTGTTATCAGCTGCTAACTCATTTGCTGTTAATGTTGCAAACTCTAATGGTAATATAAATTTAGTTCCTGGTTCAGCTGGATATGCAGTTGTTAATGGTACATTATCTGCAACAGGTATTATATATCAAGGACCTAACCCGGTTGCAACGTTTGGTAAGTCTGTTGCAGCAGCTATAATATTTGGTGGTTAATAATAAGTATATCTATGCCGATTAATATTGCATCATTAAATACAATAACAGCTACGACCTCAGCATTTAGTAGTGTAGCCACCGGTGGCTCTGTTATTATTAATGCAGTACCTTCTAATCACGTTTATAAATTAGGTACAGTGATGGCAGTAAATAAAACCTCAACGGTTGCTACAGTTACTATAGTAATAAACAGGTACTCTACAACGAATTACATACTTGCTTATCAAATGAGTGTACCCGGTAATGCATCTTTAGTTATTGTGGGTAAAGATAACCCGATATATATGATGGATACTTCTTCTGATATACTTTCAGCTCAAGCCGGTACCTCAAATGCTATTGATATAATCACTTCTTACGAAGACATTTACTAATAGTGGCTAATAAAGCTTAAGTCTATAATTAATTTTATGGACTTTATAAAACATTATTTCTTTACTGATCAAGAAAAATTAAAAACAATAACTGAGTTTTTAGAAAGTAAGGAAGAGTATATTTTACAAAAATATAAATTCCGTGGCGATTTTGGTACATCATTGACAGATAAGCACGTTAGTACAAGATCTGGTGGGTATAATATATTTCAATTTTCTAATGAGTGTCCTGAATTGAATGATCTTTTAGCATTTTTAATATTTTCATATCAAGATTATATGAAAAATGTTATACCAAAAAACGCATACACTGGTAAATTAAATCCTGCTCTTAATTGCTGGGTAAACATAATGAGAGATAGTGAAAGTATAGGCAGACACAGACATTCTGAAGACTATTCACCATCATGGTCGTTTGTTTCAGCATCTATAATCTTAAGAGCTAAAAACACTTGTACCAGGTATTCATATAAAGGAGAAGAATTTGCATCTGATAATGTTAATGGGTGTTTAACTATATTTCCGCCATATTACGATCATTGGACTGATGAACATAAAGATACATCGCATAATAGAGTAACATTAGGAATGGATTTCTTTTTCGATAAAGAGCATTCAGCTGGATTTAAAGAATTTTATGATACACTTATAACTGTACCTTTACAGTAAATATTATTTCATAATGAAAGAAAGGAAATTCGGTAGTGTAATAGGTACTCATATCCAACCAAATCAGTCTGGTGGTGCTCAAGGAGTATGGGATATGAGAGACCTTGCTGCTGGTAAGAACAATAATACTTGGCCAACAACACCTACACCGACTCCTACTATTACACCGACTCCTACTATTACGCCTACTCCTACGGTAACGCCGACAATTACTCCAACACCTACGGTTACTCCAACAGTAACGCCAACAAGAACACCTACCCCGGCTCCTACAGCTACACCTACCCCTACACCTACCCCTGCACCGAGAACTGTTACAATGAAATTATGGGGTGGAGCCGGGGGGCTACAAACAGGTGCTTGTGCTGGATCTAATGCTGTTGGCGCAGGATATGTGAGTGTTAACGGTGGTTCGTTTGCTGCTGGTACAACATTTTACATATATGTAGGTGGAGGTGGCGCAGGTAATAGTTCATCGAACCCTTCTTCCGGTACCTTTGGTGGTGGGGGTGCTTCGTACGCGGGAGGAGCGGATGGCGGTGGAGCTTCATATGTATTTTTAAATGGTGTACAAGGATCTGGTACTTTATTAGTAGTAGCAGGCGCTTCTGGTGGTGGTGCAGGTGGTGGGGTTGGTGGTGGGTCAACAGGTGGTAGTAGTAACGGTGGTAATTCTGGTGGGGGTTCTCAAACAGCAGGAGGCGCTGCAGGTTCAGACGGATTTGGTGGTGGTGGATCAGCTGCAGCTGCAGGTAGCTACTTACAAGGTGGTTATGGTATGAGTTGTAAAGGCTCTGGAGGTGGTGGTGGTTATTATGGTGGTGGTGGTGGGCAAGGAGATTGCGGTGCCTGTGCAAATGCAACCTCAGGTGGTGGTTCAAGTTATATTAACGGTACATATTTCAGTACAGTATACAATGACCAAGGTAATACTAACGGTTCTGTAAGTTCAAATGCATCATCTGACTCTGATTGGAATAGTACTGCAGGTGTGGGTGGTGGTGGTACAGGTGGTAGTGGTCAAGTAGTCATATATGTTAATGGTACTAAACATAATTATAGTTACACGGGTAGTGTACAATCCTTAACAATTTAATACAATGATACGTAAATTTGGATCATTAATAGGTAAAGAAACTACACCCAGTTATAGTGCAGCTCAGGGTGTATGGAATTTAAGAGATCAAGCAGAATACACCCGTAACAACGGTGCATGGCCAGGAAACCCTACGCCCACTCCGACCCCTACAATTACTCCAACTCCAACTGTAACACCTACATTAACCCCAACCCCCACACCTACACCAACTTTAACTCCAACTCCAACTGTAACACCAACACGTACTGCTACACCTACACCTACACCTACTGTTACTCCTACTCCAAAATCTGTTACAATGAAATTATGGGGCGGGGCTGGTGGTGCATCACCTCAAGGTGGATGCGGTAATAACGGGAACGCTCCAGGTGCAGGATATGTGAGCGTTAACGGCGGTTCGTTTGCTGCTGGAACAACATTTTATATATATGTAGGTGGTGGCGGTGGTAGTAATAGTAGCTCTAACCCTTCTTCCGGTACCTTTGGTGGTGGTGGTGCTTCATATGCTGGTGGTGGAGATGGTGGTGGAGCCTCTTACGTGTTTTTAAATGGTGTACAAGGATCTGGTACTTTGTTAGTAGTAGCTGGTGGATCTGGTGGTGGTTTTGCTGGTGGTGTTGGAGGTGGGTCAACAGGCGGATCAGGTTCTGGGGGTTCATCTGGTGGTGGTTCTCAAACCAGTGGTGGTGGTGCAGGTACTGATGGATTTGGCGGGGGTGGATCAGCTGCAAGTAGTGGATCATATTTGCAAGGTGGTTATGGTATGAGTTGCAAAGGCTCTGGCGGGGGCGGTGGCTATTACGGCGGAGGCGGCGGGCAAGGAGACTGTGGTGCCTGTGCAAACTGTACTTCGGGTGGTGGTTCAAGCTACATTAACGGTACATATTTTAGTACAGTGTATAATGACCAAGGTCAGCAGGGTGGAAGTGTAAGTTCAAATGCATCATCTGACTCTGATTGGAATAGTAGCGCTGGAGTTGGACCAGGCAACAGTGGTCAAATAGTCATATACGTTAATGGTACTAAATATAATTATGGTTATACAGGCGGTGTACAATCCTTAACAATTTAATATGAATTACATAAAAACATATACTTTTACTGACAACAATATACATAATACTATATCTACGTTTTTAATTAATAAAGAACAGTATATTTTAAAAACTTATCCTTTCGTAGATGACTTTGGTACTAACTACGATGTAACCGCCGTAACTACACGTACTGGTGCGTATAATGTATTTAATATGCGTTGTACTGAGTTGGAAGATTTGTTAGCATTTATAAACAGTGCTTTTATTGATTATACAACTAATGTAATGCCAAGCGACGCATACAATGAAGGTATAACAGATCCGGCCATAAGCGCGTGGTTACATGTAATAAAAGAAACTGAAGCAGTTAATACTCATAAGCATTCTGTTGAGTACCCTACAGGTTGGTCTTTTGTATCGGGAGTGTATTGTTTAAGTAGCACTAATACCACTACTGTTTTTAATAGTAAAACAGATTCCCTATCATCTAATGATGTAAATGGTACTTTGACGTTGTTTCCACCTCATTATAATTATTATACTATTAATAACACACCCGGTTCTTCAAACGTGTTTATTAGTTTTGACATATTCTTTAAAAAATCTCATGCTCAAGGAGATAAACAGTTTTATAGTACACTTGTAAGTTTAAGCGCATAAATGTAAAATAAAGTATGTATATAGCTAATTTAAATATAACTAATAATGCATACTTATATGAAGTATTAGCTACGCCTACTCCGTTACCTACACCTACAATTACTCCTACGCCTACGGTTACACCGACTATAACTCCTACCCCTACAATAACACCTACACCAACGGTAACCCCTACTCCTACTGTCACTCCAACAATTACTCCTACCCCGACAGTAACACCTACAATTACTCCGACTCCAACGATAACACCTACAGTTACACCTACAACTACTCCTACACCAGCACCTACAGCTACTCCTACACCAACTCCAACCCCTGCACCTGCAACCTCGGTTAGCTATCTGGTAGTAGCGGGTGGTGGCGGCGGTGGTGGTAACTTAGGTGGCGGTGGTGGTGCTGGTGGTTTATTAGCTGGTACATTAAGTGTATCCGGCGGTACTGGTTATACAGTTACAGTTGGTAGTGCGGGGGCTGCATCTGCTGCAAGCAATAGTAGTGGTGGTAACGGTAGTACAAGTTCGTTCAGCACAATATCTACAACAGGTGGTGGTGGTGGCGGTGGTACATTTGGTAGTGGTAGTAGTGGTGGCTCAGGAGGTGGCGGTGGTGGTGACATATCTGGTGGTGGTGGTGGTGGTACATCTGGCCAAGGTAATAACGGCGGTGGTGGTTATAGTGGAGCAGCTGCTCCATCTTATCCTGCAGGTGGTGGTGGTGGTGCTGGAGCAGTGGGTGGTACTTCAAGTGGTTCTAACCCTAATTATGCATCAGCTGGTGGCGCTGGTTTAACAACATCTTTAATTACAACCTCACAAGCTACATCATACAATGTCGGTCAAGTAGTAAGTAGCTCAGTTTACTTTGCTGGTGGTGGCGGTGGTGGTTGTAACGGTTACGCAGGTGGTGGTGGTTATGGTGGTGGTGGTACTGGCGGTAACGGTGATAATAACAGTTACGGTCAAGGCAGTATATACTCCCCAACTAACGGTACAGTAAATACAGGTGGCGGTGGTGGTGGCGGTGGCGGTGGTAATCAAGCTGGTGGTTCAGGTGGTTCTGGTATAGTAATAATATCTTACCCTTCAACATATAGAGCTGCTACTACATCTGGTTCACCTACTGTAACAACTAACGGTAGTAATAGAGTATACATCTTCACTGGTAATGGATCTATTACGTTCTAACAATAAGTAAATACAATATGGCACACTTTGCAAAAATTAATGAAAGTAATATAGTTGAAACCGTAAATGTTGTTAACGATACAGAAGCAGTAAGCGGGCAAGCTTTTCTTAACTCTCTTGGGTTAACAGGTACTTGGATACAAACAAGTTACAACACAAGAGGTAACACTCACATACTAAGCGGTACACCTTTAAGAGGTAATTATGCTGGTATTGGTTATATATACGATTCAGTTAATGATGTGTTTTACCCACCACAGCCTTACTCAAGCTGGTCTATAGGATTATCTTCAAATTGGATATGGGTGGCACCAGTACCTGCTCCAGTAGACGGTAATAACTACATGTGGAATGAATCAACTTTAAGTTGGGTAATAGTACCTACATTATCTGGTAGTTAATAGT
>Ga0208744_1000733_pt1 | contig 10847 bp, 14 predicted proteins | sample CryBogCBH24Aug09_FD_184620 | JGI IMG/M metagenome (GOLD analysis project Ga0208744, IMG submission 184620) | Freshwater microbial communities from Crystal Bog, Wisconsin, USA - CBH24Aug09 (SPAdes) (version 2) | ecosystem: Environmental > Aquatic > Freshwater > Lake | place: Crystal Bog...
GTTAAATTTACCGTAATTATTATGATAATTATGGTAATAATTACGGCAATAAATACGGTTATTTCTTTCCGTGATTTATCACGGTGGTCCTGTGATCACCGATGTAACAACACTGGATTAAACACTTTCTTCGATAACATCTGGTCCATCTCCTTCAGTATCGCCTTGGTCGCAACATCTCCTAATTTGCTCGCCTGCTTAATTGCCAGATGTAGTCCGTAGCTCCTTCCGCTCCATATATTGTGCTCGATTTGGCCTTGGGTTATATCGTGGTTCTGGTTCCTGGATGATGTCCTGTGATTCTTCGTCGTCTTTCTCATGATCTTACTTCATTAACATTCGGCTCTGGCTCCTCTGATACATCAATTGGTAACTCGTCTAGCTCACCATGGACTTCTCGGTCGTCGTCAGCATCGTCTTCACCAACTACTCCGACTTCTTCATAATTCTCGGCATCTGCTATCATATCTCCTTTGCCTTGCTCTTTTACCTCGATCTCTTCCACATCTTGATGTAGTTTCAAATCTTCTAGCCTTTGGTCAACGTTCTCTATCACGTAGTCCGCTTCTCCCATATCCTCTTTCAGGGTCTCCTCTTCTTCGTATAGATCGTAAATTGGTGCACTCCTGTTCGCCCTAACGTAATTTTCCATCACTGCTGTAACACTTCATTCATGTTCGCTTCATACACCTATTCTGCATCGTAGTCTTCTGAGTTATCTGTATCTCCTGTAAGTACTCTCTCCCTAATGCGGAACTCTAGCGGTTCTCCTCCTTGTATCATGTCTTCATTGTCGTAGTCTTTGTCATGAAGATCATTCAGATACTTAATCACTATGTCCGGCATTGGCAACAAAGTTAACTTGTACCTCTTGACTACTCTGCTCGATTCCAAATGAAACACCCACCAATTACTGTCGATGTCACCTTCTTCGTATAGGGTTATCGCTCCTCGTGCTCTTGGTTCCATACTGTTGTCTCCAGTGTTCGTATCTGCCTGACAGTACTCTCCGAAACTCGCCTTGATTGTCACCGAATAGTTAAGCTTTCTTCCTCTATAAGACTCCGATGGCGTCGGTCCATATCCATTCACTGATGACGGCTCCATGTTGATCCTCATTGTCACGTGATAATTTAGAGACTTGCACAGTCAGTATGGCAGTGTACTGATTATACCACGGCACCGTTCCTTTATCATGCGAATTCTGAGTTCTACTGCCACCACGTGTTGATTGACCGCAACATGCTTCAACTCTATTCCCACATCGCCAAAAAGATTGTCTAATCTGGTCAGCCTGTTTCCGGATCTACCGTGCTTCCGTGACTCTGAAGCCCTTTTTCAGATTCGCCAACTGAGAACTTATCTTCCTCCAAATATGGTCAGTCTTCCTGTTGTCTAGTTTACTTGTTAGTATAATTAGGTTCAGTGGTGTAACTAGCGTGACTAAGAATGGCAACTCTCGTACATGCATAATGTCCAAATAAATATGTTGTTGTTCATGTGTTACAATAGGCAACTTAACTGGATCTATCAACTTAAGTTTCGTCTTAGTGTGCTTACCTTTTGTAGACGCTAATGGCTTACAGTATATGTAAATTGCTCTCTTGATATCATCTACAGTCACGTCGCAATTCAGTAGCGTTCCTCCTCTGATCATGCGTATTAATGTCGGTTCACTCGGGTACCCAAGACGTCTGAACAACTCAACAGCAGCATCAGCACGCTCCACGTCGCGCTTATTGTACATACTAACGTTATCTCTCACGGTACTTATCAATCAATGTTGCTGCCCACTCATTCTGTAAACATATACACCGCATCGACGTTTAAACTGGTACACCATACCTCCTATCCACGATTTGTACGCGGAAGACTTCAGCGAAGACGTCGTCTTCAGCACTCTGCCACACTGCGTGGGCGCTGTCCTTCAGCCTTCCGTAAGACAGGATATTTGCAATGCTATGTTCTGATACATAAACATCATCAAATTCGCTACTATCTAGCGTACTTGTGCATAGGGGTTCATTAGTAACGGTTAAACCATATATCTCAATGGGTACATGATCATCGCGTATGTCTAGAAAGTGGTCGGTATTTTTGAAGACACTAACCCCGGCACCGGTGTCTAATACTACATCGTGGTTTGTCAAACTACTAACAGCTGCTAGAACACTTGGGCTTACCGTGCATCGATCGTCGGCTCGTTTATAAGTGGAATGATTAACTAAATTCAATAGCATATCACTGTTACTCTCATCATATACATCGTGCATATCACCCTTACTCAACACATCATCAGGTATGATCGCTAAAGCATTCATGAAACGCACTTTGTTCTTACTAACTTTCTGTTTGTCGTCGCCTACATCGCCCTTATCATCCTTATCTGGGCAATCATTGGCCCAGTGAGTAGGACTTTGGCATATGGCGCAGGGTCTCTCGGCTGATGGTCCCCACCGGCGTGAACTTGCTCGCCCGCCGCGGCCCTCGCGACCGCGCCAGCCACTGCTGCCGCCTCCCTTCGATCTACCATCGGCAACAAATACACGGAACGTACCTCTCTCGCTGCGCCTCTCGACCACGAAGTTACTGGCCAGCTCATAGGCCTCGGCTAGACTTGTCATCCTGTCATACAGTCCGTTTTCATAGTCCTTTCTTAGCTCATGATACCTCCGCATGTCGAGCTTGTGGATAAAATCAATCTCAAGCGCCGGCTCTTCAAGAATGTGCTCATCCAAGGTCTTCATCACCGCAATCCTGCCGTCGTATCGCTGCTTGAATAGTATAAAAGTCTCATTATATTGCTGTCATCTCGAAAAAGCTTCCCGCGCTTCAAGCTTTGTTCCTTCCATGTCTACACCCGAACGAATTAGATGTGTCGCCATAAACATCACCCTCTTCATCAGCTCCAGCGGATCACCCTCATTGTCAAAAGTATCCCAATTCGGCATCTGTCTCACCTTGACCAGCGACTCCTGTGACAATTGCCCTATGATCAAGGCGTATACTCTGGGCTTATTCCTTTCCAGTCGGTCCATCTTTTCCAGCCTCATGCTCATTAGCTTCTCTACCTCTCTCTTTTAAAATCCATATGAGTCGTTAGTCTTCTTAAGCTCGTCTTCTTCGTACTCTATTCGTCGTATTCATGGTAAGACATCTGCGATGTCACCGAACTCCCTTCTGACATACGTAGCAATCGCCTGTCTAAAATTGATCTAGTTCCTTTCACTGTCAACTGAATTGTCACCGCCTGGAGGTCTTAGTATCGGCAATTCCGGTAGCGCTCCTGTCCTTTCGTATTTATACTGGTACGCGCCTGGTTGACCATGGCCTCTGCTGGCCCATCTTTGCCCCTTGTTGTGGTTCCATCTTTCGTGCTTATCCGAGTCCTCTGGATTTCCTTTGCGCTACTTGCCAGCTTTGTTCTTGCTCTGAGTCGACATTGCAAGGGATAATTAAATTGTGTTAGAATTTCTAGTTTTTAAAACTCAGGGAAAAAATTATCAACCAAAATAATCTTTACAGACCCGCAATTTCATTATGGTCGCTCACGTCAGATAAGATAAATTCTAGAACGACTGATCTAATGCGTCATAAAAGGTCAATTAATCTTCTCAAAATTCCGTCGTCAGTTACTCACAAAATAACGGTTATTGCAAATTCAACTAATTAACTAAGTATCAACCTTCTCAAAATTCAGGTGTAAACAGACAAACTGTCTTTAACTTCGATCCAAAAATTTGCCTCTGAAAATTCCCAACAGTTAAAGCCCCCCAACTCAATTTCAAAACAAGGTAAGTCATAAACGATAAATTATGCGAGATGATGCCTAAACCATTGTCTCAACACTAACCTGTAGCCATATTTGGTGCTTCCAACTCTCTTTATTTTATGAAAACTGGTATTTGTCGTGATGAAAATCAAAATTTTTGAGAAGCTTCAAAATGTTTCCGCTTCTTATGTTTATTTTGACGAAAAGCAATCCTGTTCAAACATCATTTCACGCTAATTCATCTTTGGTACGGAGAGATCGATCTTAATCGAGAAAGGGGGTGGAATCGGCTAAACCTAAGCTCGTTAAAATTTTATTAACATGTTAAAACGTTTTCCTTATTTACTATCTCTCAGTCAAATAATTTTTCAAACTTCACCATAATATATATTATTGAGGAATTATTTATTTTGAGGCCCTCATCAACCCAACCAAAAGCACTTGATGTAGTATATGTCGAGATAGACGATGGCTCAAATTTAGGACCATTAGCTGAACCGGCTTTGATTACACACAGACCCCTATACAAGTGGGAAATTCCCACACTGTGAATAAATAAATTTTACGACGCCATTTACTGCAAATGAATCATTGGTACTGCGAGGAAATTTGGGTAAGCTAAATTATTATTATAAAGCACGAATCAAGCCAACCCGAACTTACCAACTGATAATTTTTCTCTTTACGAGCTTCGTTGCAAATATTGTGTTAGGCGTATCAGTGAAGGATGCGCCAGATTAGCAGTTCCCACTCGGGCAATGACAAGCGAACCATCAGGTAGGTAGTAAATCCCGACGATCGAGCGGGGAGAGCCACTGGTAAATGTTCTAGGAAATTTAGTTTACAATCGATTATAGATTTCTTGCCTCTATCGCAAACAACTAGTTAATAGTAAAAAATGCGTACACCCATCATCCGAGCTTGAACCGAGAGGTCCGGGAGATGCTCCGAGTGCAGTCATCCGCTCGGAGCTCTCCACTCACATCGGCGCAACAAAATCCATCTTTATACAATCCATTTGTAGCTAAAAATCATAATTTGTAATTTTGAGCTAGATTAATCTGATTGACTTTTGAAACGCATCTAGCTGCCATGTATATCTGGTGAACCACGAAAATGCAAATGACGAAAATGTCTTTAGACAGCCTCCTGACAGATATTTTTGCTGTAGTGGCCAGTTGAGGATAAATATTTATGTTCTTCGACTTTACATTTTTTTGAAGTGAAAGGTTGCACATTTTAAGCGAGTGTAATGATTTAAAGAAAATTAAATATTGAGATGGAATCAGAAATTTCTTGATGGTGATATTGATGATGATGAATGAATAAATCATGTAGCAACTGGAGTAATTTCTTTCGACGAGAGCTGAGAATTCTGTCTCACCAGTCTGTCAGTGTCCAACTCATCACCTCATCGTAATTATACTCATAAGATTTTCCAGAAAATTCTGCATATCAACAATAACAGTTCTCAAGAAAAATAGTTATTGCTGAAAGTGGTACACGCAACATCACAAAGGAGTTGAAAATTATAATTCTGCGTAACAGACTTCAATTTCTTTCATTCTAATTGTCAAGCCTTCAAACAGTGTACCCGGCAGAGTAAAATCAAATTCACATAAAAAAAAAGATTTTCTCGAAAATTAGGACTTTAATATTACTTGATTAGAATCAAGGATTCATTCAAAATCTATTGCAGGATGAGGGGACCAAATAATTTATTTAGTGAGGAAGAGGGGGTATTACAACAAGCAAGTCCTGTTGAGGGGTAACATAACATAGTGAGGGGAGGTACAACGGGTCAGATCTATTAAAAAGGAATATATCGGAATAGCGATCGTTCCCAAAAGGCCCGCTAGTTTAATTCCAGGCCAACGTTCACAATAGCAGGGGGAAATATACTTCATTCAGAAGAGTTCAGACAAGTAATTTTATACAAATGGAATATAAGGAATCATGAGTGCTGCTGTGAGATCTTGGTCGTCCTGAATTAATCGCGAAGAGACCAATTACAAAAGAGAATAAGTGGGCTTAGAGGTTGATGGAGCCTAGGTGACAGGGCTCATGGAAGGGGACGGTGTGGCGCCAGAACCGCAAACGAACTGGAGACTGTTCAAGTAGGTGCTGGCTCTTCCGCTCACACCTACGATCCATTGACCAGCAGGACAACTGAATGTATAGCTCTTACCACACCCACTGCCGCCTGCATACGCCTGTCCGATGCCCTGCATAGGCACTGACGGACTGCCACACGCAGCAGTGACCTGTCCAACATAGGATCCCCATTGCAAGGACACCTGGGATATGCCGCCCGTACACACTCCCGATGACAAATAGTTCCCGCCGCTGTTCCCGCAAGTAACTGGGGTAACACCGCCGCCGTTGCCTCCTCCTGCGCACCCGGAGTTGGTAGTCCCACATGTGATCCCCAAGGCATTCACCCACCAACCTCCATATCCATAGAAGCCTGTCACTGTGGTTCCAACTGGACACGAGATCTGGAAAGAGTCCCCACCGCCACCGCCAAAGAAGTTTAGAGGCGTGGGACTCAACGTTGGCGACGAAGGGTAGGCAGTGGGAGCGACAGTTGGGTAGCGAGAAGGAGCTGGAGTGGGACCCGGCGATGGAAAGAGGGTCGGTTTATATGACGGAGCCATCGTAGGCTTTTGCGATATTGATGGAGACACAGTGGGACTAACTGTGGGCGCTGTACTGGGTTTGTAAGTCGGAAATGTCGTGGGTGATTGTGATATCGATGGAGCGGTGGTAGGTTTAGTTGTCGGAGTCAGTGTGGGATCACGAGATGGAGTAAGACTGGGAAAAGGAGACGGCGGCGAGGTAACAGGAGTCACAGTTGGATTGAACGAGATCGTTGGGACCACAGTGGGCTTGGAAGTTGGGGCAGCCGACATACCAGAACCGCAAACGAACTGGAGACTGTTCAAGTAGGTGCTGGCTCGTCCGCTCACACCTACGATCCATTGACCAGCAGGACAACTGAACGTATAGCTCTTACCATACCCACTGCCGCCTGCATACGCCAGTCCGATGCCCTGCATAGGCACTGACGGACTGCCACACGCAGGAGTGACCTGTCCAACATAGGATCCCCATTGCAAGGACACCTGGGATATGCCGCCCGTACACACTCCCGATGACAAATAGTTCCCGCCGCTGTTCCCGCAAGTAACTGGGGTAACACCGCCGCCGTTGCCTCCTCCTGCGCACCCGGAGTTGGTAGTCCCACATGTGATCCCCAAGGCATTCACCCACCAACCTCCATATCCATAGAAGCCTGTCACTGTGGTTCCAACTGGACACGAGATCTGGAAAGAGTCCCCACCGCCACCGCCAAAGAAGTTTAGAGGCGTGGGACTCAACGTTGGCGACGAAGGGTAGGCAGTGGGAGCGACAGTTGGTTTTGAAGATATTGTGGGCTGCATTGTGGGCGCGTATGTTGGGTTCGTGTACGCCGCGAATGCCCCAACCTGACATACGTTTTTCCCGTATTGGACGTAGAAGTGACCACCATAGCCCCAGTTTGTGCCCCAAGAGTTTCGAATCTGAATTGCAAATACAAAGTCATCCAGGAATATGGATATATCAGAAAGATAGACGATGTTTTGCTTACAATCCAGTATGGAAGAGCTGGGTTATCGAAATTGATTCCCACTAGCTGGACTTGGTGGTTGATGGAAGTACAATCCCCAACGCTCCCAGATGTAATAATGCCTCCAGTATAGAAAGACAGTTTCGATGCACAAAAGTCGACCGCCAGTGGCCCGGTAGAAGAGACGTATCGCGCCATACTAACCTCGTCATAGAACGCCCCCCACGAACTCACTGTCAAGGCGAAGGAGCCTGAGGCGGCGCTGTCCGCACAAGTCCTCCCGGAGGCCCAGTACGGGTAGTTAGACTCCAGTGCTATGCCACCCTTTCTCTTTACATAATCCCATGCATCTGTTTCGTCCCCACCGTTACACCCATCGTAGTTGCTGTACGTGCAATCTACCAGCTGCTGTCGAGATAGAACGCCAGGGTTCCATTTATTAACTCTCAGCGAATCGGAGGCAAGCTGTTCCGCGGCGGCATTGGCCCAGCACGAGCCGCACTGACCTGAAGAGAACAAACATACTTGACTCAAAGTCGCTCCTATTTTCAAAGGAATGAAGTGCCGGTTGCCCACAACCCACAAAGAATAGCAAAAGTATGAACAGGAGTAAATCATTGTGTTGTACCTTGATCGAATACAGGATTGACCACTAGCGCTCCTGGTCCTACTCGCCAATCTTTCGTAACAAAGCTAGGTGGACCAGTTGGAAACCGGGTGGGAAAGTTTGATGGGGCAGACGTTGGCGCACGTGTGGAATTCGTCGATAATGTAGACTCGATAGAAGTTTCAATCACACTGCCGGATTCAGACGATTCCCTAGTTAATTTGCGCTCGATGGACTGGTGAAGTATTTCTTCGGCATCGGTTCTAAGGTCCGTTGGTGGTTTACGTTTAGCGATCAATACCCTGCCGAAGAGGGCGCTAAAATCATCATCGCAATGATCCGCAAATTTGGTTTCGCCGAAGGTCGCTGTCTCCCCAAACCCCATGGATTTAGAATTCATATCATTAATTTTTTGTATATTTGCCGCGTAGCATCCCAACTTTTTCTCATATTGATCGTCTCCTTTTTTGTAGTGTGGTTTATACTTTTCCACGAACTTGTCGAAGTTGTCACGTTGATTCTCTGTTGAAATGTGCTAATCACCACAAAAAAAATACCAGATTAGGATTTATGTATAACCTGCGATTGCGTCTAAACCTTGAACGTACTGAATCGATAGCAACCAGGAAATAATAAGAGCATATATAAATTTTACACTTTTTCCATACGCCTTTAGTGGAAATTTGTAATTCTCGATAGTCATTCAACTCTTTTTTTAAATGAATCAGGCAACGGAAAAACATTTCTTCCCCAAATAATTCCCTAACGGAAGGATAAAAAATTTGGTGAAATTTTTGTTTCACTACAAATTCCCTAACTCCACGACACACGACGTGCAGGGCACTGATTTGAAAATACCATGAAGTTTTACTTAAAATGAAAAATGGTATTTTCATGTCCCAATTATCTTACCCAACCGATGCATTTGAGAAACGCTTAGAATTTTTTCAGTAGCTTTCAATTTTTGGTCCATTTTCAGAGATGGAATTCTATTTGAATTTCTACTTGTTGCTTTATTTATTTATATATAAAATATTAGAACTCGAATCTCGATTTTCTGAATACTTAGTTCCTTCCAGGGTATTCGTTCCCTACGAGCAGGATTCTTTTTTCAGATGGAATTCAACCGGAATTCACAGGAATATGATTGATTGCTGTGCTACAGATGTTATTAGCAGACGCCCAGATATTCATCGCAGAAAGCTCGCTATACTCGAAATAAATAATAACGGAAACAATATTTCGCTGGGGCAGTACGATGAATCTTATCGGATATCACTAAATGATTCAATATACAACCGAATGACATCAATTAAAAAAGGAATCGCAATGTCTATTAATTATTTAAAAAGCGAAATGAATAAAAATAGTATTCCTGATATCTACGCACTTTTAATTCCCTTGGATGACTCGCAATTTATAAGGGAGAAAAAGTCGTTATGTCATTGTTCTACTTTTTCAACTTTTCCGGGTAAAAAATCAGATTTCAGGCCTTGCAATTCCTCCAAAAGTAATTACACGTGTGATATGACCACAATTTGGCCACCAATATTCGGACAAAACAGAGATTCTGTTGAAGATAATATTCTCGTTTTGATCCCCGATTTTTCATATTTCTCAACACTAGGAGATCATGAAGGCCCGAAGAATTCTTGGTTTGATGTCCTAGGTTTAGAAAATAATTTAGAGGAGCGAACGAAAAATATCAAAAATATTTCTCTGCGGTCTACCTTTCGTCCTATAGAGTTTCGGGATAAAATACATCAGGAGGCAGTGTGGCGAGGAAGCGTTGAGCACAAGAGATGGACTCCTTTAAGACGAGCGGTATCGAGGTGCCATTCTGTCGGTCGTGTTAATAGTCGCGGGATCTACATAAGCCGAGCTCAAATGTGTAAAGATTATCAGATGATTATCACTTTACCCGGTAATGGTGCGTGGAGCTGGGCTTTGAAATTTAACATGGTATGGGAATTCGCCTGTATCGAATACTTTGATAATTCTGGGTCGGCTCCATTTTTGTCTGTGCTCCACTTTTTAGCAAATTGCACTGACAAGCGATAACATTAGTGCCAGCTCAATAATCAATGCAGTCCTTTTTTTGTACATACCTCTGTCTCCATTATATATTACTTTCAATGATCCTTTCTCAGCGACAACCTTCTAGATCATCTCTTATTCCTCTTGTAACACAGTCGTCTACCACCCTCGCTTGAGCAAATATCAATGGATCGTTATGAAAACGTTATGAAACTACTATTTATTCCTATTTTCCTTCGCTTTGTTTCCGGTCGTGGTGTAATATTGCTCTACACAGTTATTATTTGCACACACATCATCTCGTTTCGTACACTTTTATCGCCTCTACTTCATTCCACTTCTTTGAAAGTGATATATCCAGTTTAATTTAAGGAAATTTCGTTTATTCATATTGCGTCCACGACCCTCCTGTTCAGTATATCTCCCCCCTCACTTCCCGTTCGCTCCACCTTTCAGTTATGTAATTCGGTGACACTCATGCTCAACGACGAGTCGGTGCGGGGGGAGTCTTGGGAAACCCGTTACTCGTTGGGCTTGCGTGAGGGCTACCACTACCTGTCCGTTACAGCCAACACTTCCGACGTGTGTGCTGACCTGAGAAGAAAGGTGCGTGTGGATCATGACCGTAACCGACGCCCACCCCTCCCTTTCTCACTCAGGCATATCAAATCTGACAGGTTTGGTACAGTAGACTAAGTTATTGAGGTGTGGGCGTGTATTATAGTGGGCGCCATTTGTCGAATATGGGGCAGCGGTGACGTTCATTTTCCTATTTATTACGCACAAGCGGCGGATTCTCGCATGACCGACTATTATCCTGC
>Ga0208744_1000755_pt1 | contig 10570 bp, 4 predicted proteins | sample CryBogCBH24Aug09_FD_184620 | JGI IMG/M metagenome (GOLD analysis project Ga0208744, IMG submission 184620) | Freshwater microbial communities from Crystal Bog, Wisconsin, USA - CBH24Aug09 (SPAdes) (version 2) | ecosystem: Environmental > Aquatic > Freshwater > Lake | place: Crystal Bog...
TTGAACCAATTTGGCTTTCTGCAATAGTAAATGCGTATGTTTCGTTCGATGAAGTACCAGTAATTGTGTTACTTGCTGTACTAACGCTTTGACTTACGCTAACTGTATAACTTGTAGCAGTTGTTGGAGCACCAGTAGCCGCTTGGTTAAGAGCGTATGTACCTGTTGATCCTGAACCACCAATTAGTGCATTGATATATGTACCAGCTGTTACTGCACCGCCGCTTAGTACTTGACCAACGCTTAGGGTACCAGTTACTGCTGTTACGTTTAGAACTGCTAGAGTAAATGTTAAACCACTGATTGAACCAACTGTGGTTGTAATTCCAGCGCCGCCTTTAGTAGCACTCAATTGAATTGCTGTACTTGTTGGGCTACCAATGATATAGTATGTGCCTGGAGCAATACCTTGGCTAGTTGTACCTGTTACAACCACTGGCATGCCTGCTGCCAATGTGTAAGTGCTAAATGTACTGATTGTAATGTTACCGCTTGTAGTAGTTGTACTACTAGCGGTCATTGTAGCACCAGTTGTAGCTGTTATAGCTGTTGCTGTGTTAATTGTGCTAATTGTTGTACCGCTAGTTACACCTGTACCACTTAGTACCATACCAGTTGCGTATGTACCAGTTACTGTACCAGTTGGTGTGAAAATTGTACCCGAACCGCTGTTAGAACCGTTACCGATAATACCATAAGCACTAGCTGTAGAAGTTACTACTGCTGGGAATGTGCTTGATGTAATTGGACTAGATGTAGTGTTTGTAGCACCAGTACCAATACGCTCGTAAATTTTGAAGTTCGCGTATGGACTTGTGAATTCAGCATCATTGTATTTTACATAAACTGTGCCAACTGGAATATTGATGCCGCCACCTGTTGGGTCTAATGTAGCCATTGCTGACTGATTATTACCAAACAGTTGTGTAGGTTGAGTAATCCAAGTGCTAGTTGCGGCATTATATTTCTTGATGAAATAATTTGCGCCACTATTGATTGGGGTTGTTTTAATCCAAATACTACCAGTTGGTGCACCTGCTACTGATGTTTGTCCAGCATTGTTTGTACCATACGCGACAAAACTGTCGTATGTTCCATATAGCGGAACTGCATAGTGCGGACTAATTTGTAATTGTGGTGCTAAGTAAGTACCAATAATTAAACCATATGTGCCTGGAGCAGTAGTAGTACCTGTTATTGTACCTGAACCAATAACAACGTTTACACCTGTTGAATAAATTTGAATTGTGCTGTTAACATAAGCCGCTGTAACACCAGTAATACTTGCGCTGTTAATTAAACCAGCAACTTGCGCTGGCGTACTTGAACTTGCTGTAATTGTTGAACCGTTTACAACAAAAGTACCAGTAATGCTTGCATTGCTAGCTACTGATAAACTGGTAAATGTTGGCCAGCTCTTCGCCCAGCTAGTTGTACCAACTTGTACCCATGTACCTGCGGCTGTATCTGTTAAGGCTTTTTTGTACCATAAAGTGTTTAGTGTTGTTGTAGAAACAACGGCATAGTCACCAATTTGTCCATAACTTGCTAGTGGAGTAGTTCCGCTTACTAAGTTTGGATCTGTAATAACTGACAAGTTACTAGCAGTTTGTTGATTAGTAAATGTTTGGCCGCTTGTAGTTCCAGTTGTTGTACTAGCTGAACTACCGTTCCATTGGAATACACCGAAGTTAGTGTCGGCTAGGTCAAACCAATATGTACCATCTGCTGGAGGGCTTGTTGGAGCGGCTGTGCTACCTAACAATTGACTTGTGTCTAAGTTAGCACGTACAACGTATGCACGATTGCTTACACCTAGGAAGCTATAAGCGGCTTGCAAGCCATATTCGTTTAATTCGCCAGCATTGATAGGATTGTTTTCTGCGTCTGTTTGGAAGTATGGTACACCGAATGTTGCACCCAAGTCTGCCTGACTTGTTAGTAGGTATACTGTTCCAGCATTTGCTGGTAATGTTCCTGGAGCAATTCCTGTTCCAGCTGAATTCATTTTGTTTGCTTGACTAGCAACAATAATTAGGGGTACGGTGCCAGGAGCTGCCGGTGTATAGAAACTTTCGTCTACTACTGTTACGCTTACGCCTGGTGAACTTAATTGAGCCATTGTATTATCTCCATGAGTACATGTTCTTCATGTATTTAGTGGTTTTGGACAAAAGATAGCAGATATAAGCCACCGAAACTTGTGGAAAAGGCTTGGAAAGGCATAAATATTTTTACAAAGGTCTTAAAAGGTATGCATCCAGATTTAATAAAAAACAAATATACAAAGTGGTATAGCTTATTGATTACCAATTGTAAAATGCGTGTTAAACCATCCATATACACTGAGTCTCATCATATTCTGCCTAGAAGCTTAGGAGGAACAAATGAACCTGATAATTTAGTTTACTTAACAGCAAGAGAACATTTTGTAGCCCATCTTCTTTTATCTAAAATGTATGCTGGAAATAGTGGAATAAAAATGGCGCAAGCTATTGGCGCCATGTCGATGCAAAAACTAGATGGAAAACGAACTAAATTAAATTCTAAAAAATACGCTCTTGCAAAATCATTAATTAATAAAATATATCAAAAAGCAGGAAAAGAATATCAAAAAGAAAAAACTATTCAAGACGAAATACTATCAGAACATACTGACCTAGACAAAGTATTTGATCGAGGAACATGTAAAATATGCGGAATTCGACCAAAAACTGTCAATTATATTAAAGAAGGGAAGACGTTTTATAGATCTACTTGTAGTGTTTGTAAACACGGAAAAGACAACCCTGTTATGCCCGAGTGGATGTTTCAAGGATATAAAAAATTAACAACTTGTGAAATATGTAATTTTAAATCAAAATTTACCGAACAGCTTCTTGTAATTAAAGAAAGCAAAAAATATAAAACAATTTGTTTAAATTGCCAAGTAGCTATTAAGCTCATGCCGCCGAAGTTAAAGCCTGATTTTTAAATTCTTCCGGATCTATAATAGCTTGTACTTTGGCATACAAGTCATCAATGCTGTCATCGTTAGTTAACACATGGTCAAATTTAGTGCCAACCCAAGCTGTTTCTGACGCATGAATCTTTAGCTTATCCATACGAGTTTTAGCCAGCATCCAATTCATACAATGTTCACCTGCGTTCATATCTGCGGCATCTCTGTACCACTCAGGTTCTGGGCCGCGGACCACGCGAATTACCATGCCGCCTGCTTGTTTGATACTTTTAATCTCATTAGGAAAACGGCAATCACTGATAACAATATTATCCCTGCTGTTTAATAGCTTGTGCTCCAGGCTAGCAATCCAGATATCATCGTGGAATCCTTTACGGCAAACTTCTGTACCCCAATATTGTAAGATCCAACGAGGTGTAAGATTAGGCATATCTAAACGTTCTGCCCACCATGGATCGACTCTTTCTCTCCACTCTCGGGCTTGTTTTGTGCGGCCTTCTAGCATGGTTCTATCCCAGCCAAACACCATGCTAACTGCATCTTTTAAACTGTTAGCAAACGATTCTCGTCTGTAACCATGAAAATTAACTAGATAATCGGCAATAGTATCTTTGCCAGAACCAATAAAACCGCACACGCCTATGATCATTGAAGTCCCCTAATGTTGTGCTAGTATATAACAGTTTTGTTACAAAGGTCAATTATTTTGTTGCCATTCTTCGTAGGCTTTTCGATCCGATTCTAGTTGAGCAATTACTTCCGTCCATGTAGGAGGCTGGCTATTGTTTGGGCATGACCACTGTGTAAAATTAGTGCCTTCTAGTTGAAAATTAGCACCGGGACGTAGTTTTTTAACAGCTATATCTACGCCAAACATATACTCAAATGGTATTTCCATGTCAACTCCTAAAGATATATTTAAGAATTAGAATGCTGTACCGTTTGTATTTGTGAGTGGCGCCGATGCAAATGCCGCATAGATATATGCCGGGCCACCTGCGCCAGCGTTAGTAGCGGTACTACGCAGTTTAAATCCATTTGATAGTACATCTAAAATTGCAGTACCTGTACCATCGGCAGCACTAGAAGCAGGCAGTAGATAATGCTGACCCGTTCCATAATTGCTAGGATCTCTTGCCGTATCTACTATAAACCAGTTTTCTGCGCTACCTGTATCATAACGTTTCATCATGATCCATCTTGGTTTGAATCCGGTATAAACAAATGGTCCATCCGCTGATCCGTTAGCCGCATAAGATCCAAATGCGCTGAAGCCTGGGATAGCTGTCCAGCAATAGGCTACAAATGTACTACCAGTTTCATTCCAGCTAGTATTAGGAGTTGTACCGTTACCTAACCCAAATGTAGTGCTAGTCATAGTCCCCCATGTACTATTATCAGTAGCTGACGCCTGTGTACTATTTAGATACATGTACCCAGCTGTGCCTAAAGCAGTATGCCAGACAGGCCACCCTCTAGTACCATCTGTTCTATTTTTAAGAATAATAAAACTAGGTGTAGCACCTAAGCCATGCCCAACTGTAGCCTGTACTCCTGTACCTGTATAACTAACGATACTAAATCCAGCGGTTGTATTAGCACTAACTTGGCTTGTGACTGTTCCGTTAGTATTCGAAACTGCCGCTCCGTTTGCACGCCAGCACCATGCAACATAATTATTAGAACTAGCATTAGTTCTAGTGTTAGCATAGCTAATTATAAATCCATTACTTGTAGTTGAACTAACGTCTCCACCACCGGTCACGGCATCTGCACTAGTAGTATTTGATTGTAATGCATAGCCAAGTCCTCGAACTGTATCTTGTATCCAATGAGAATCGGTTGTTCCTCTATTTTTAATCCATATTAAATCTGGTTGGAAATTTAATCCAGTAATTGTCAATGAGTTAGCTGTATTAGTTCCATTGCCTGTATATAATACTGTATCAAAATATTGATTAGGGGTTGCGGCTGCTCCGGTTGGTCGAGGGAAATTTTTAAGTGTTAACGCTGAGAATCCTTGTGGCGGAGTGTACTGCCAAGCACGTTGTCCAAAATTTGCATTCCAGGTACAAGGATATCCACTAGCCGCATAATCATTAACTCCAACAAATACTGTACCAGTTATACCTGTAAATGCTGGATTAGTTTGCGTTGCTGGATTGCCGTTGTTAAACCAAACACCATTTTTACCCCAATAGACTGCACCATTGTTCATATCTAATGCTGTCATTATAATATCACCTGACACTATAGAGGCACCATACGGTGTACTTGTTCCGTTATATTGTTTATTACCTGTTGGAAAGTAGAATGACCAAGATGGTGTACTAGTATAGCCTAGCGGGTTATTTGTTCCATTGGCGGTAAAATAGTTTGTGTTATTTGATATGCCAAATCCTAACGCACTGTGTACTCCGTTAGTACCGGCAATGAACTGAACTTCAGAATACCATAGCCCTGAAGTTACACCGATGTTGTTAAATGTTTGAATATAGGCAGCGGTACTAATGTTAGCAACTGCGGTTAATCCGCCATTTTTAATACCCCAAGTGCCGCCCTGTGGTACAAACAATGGATTCCACGTTGCATAGTTGCCAACAACTTCACCGCCGTTACCTAAATCGTGTCCGTATAGTGTTGGACTATCTACTAAATTGTCTGTGGTTGAGTCGCTAGTGTTACCAATTGTGTTAGTTGTGTAACGAACTAGAACAATTCCTGACCCGCCATTTCCTGGAGTAGTACTATACGAACCACCGCCACCCATACCAGTATTAGCAACTCCGTTAGTGAATGTAGTATATTGACTACCACCAGATCCTGCACCGCCATTTGGAGCTCCGCCGGCATAGTTATTTGCTGAACCGCCGCCGCCTTGTCCGTATTGTACTATAGTACCGCTGATTCCAAAATACAATCCTGCGCCGCCTGCGCCGCCTATGCCGCCACTAGATTGGCCGCCTTGAGAATTTCCGCCTGCGCCGCCTGCACCTCCGCCGCCGCCGCCGTCACCGTTACTACTACCATAGCCACCACTAAAACCTTGACCGGCAGTTCCAGATCCAGCATTAGTTACGGTTGGATATTCACTTGCTCCGCCGCCTGAACCACCGTTATTGTTACTTGCTAAACCTGTTCTCGAAACTCCACCACCACCACCGATGGCTGTTAAATTTCCAAATACACTATTTCCACCTGCACTAGCAGTATTTCCATATGCACCGCCACCACCAACTGTTACAGTATAAGTTTGCCCAGGAGTTACAGGATATTGACTATTATAAATAACTCCACCTCCGCCACCACCTCCCATGCCACCACCATTAGTGCCAGCACCACCACCGCCACCAGCAACTACTAGTACTTCAATACTAGTAACATCACTTGGTGCTGTCCAGCTGGTTGTTCCTACTGTGGTAAATGATTTAACTATTCCAGCATTGATGTTGTTAGTAACAAAACTTTTGCCGCCTATATTAGGCAATGCTCTGTTTGGAGGAGTAAAGTTTGATTGATATCGTGCCACTCCATTTGTTATTCGTAAATCATCTAACTGACCTTGAAATACATACGGGCTGGCCTGGGTGTCTAAAAATGCACCTATATACAGTTTTGCCGAACTAGAAAAACTATCAGTTGCGCTTGCCGAACCTACTAGTTGTCCGTTAATATATGCAGTGAAAAAATTATTAAATCTAACAATAGCAACATGACTCCATATGTTAGGCATTAGAGTGTTATTAGCAGTGGTTATAAGTGCGGTAGCCGAAGTACTACGGCTATAAACTAGCAAACTGTTATTGCTATTTTGTCGTATCATTAAACCGCTTGTATTAAAATCAATTAAACAAGTATTACTACCAATAGTCGGACTGTAATGCCAAAATTCAATGGTAAAATTGTTAGTGCCTAATGCCAATGCTGTACTATTTGGCACTGTTAGATAATCGCTGACTCCGTTAAAAGATAATGCTCCGCTGCCGTACTTGCTAGAATTTGAAATAGTTGCGGCGTTTCCAGTTGTGACTACGCTTCCTCCGGCACTGTCTGCTATTGCCGCACCGGTAAAATTCATCAGCAAGCTGGGTGCTGTTGAATAGTTTGATGGTGTTGGAATATAATTACTAGGACTACTGTTTGTTTCTATTTGCGCTCCCCAAGCATAAATGCTGCCATTAAAACTATAAGTTGCTAATGCGCCATTTGATGGTCCAATTCTATAACCGGCACTTGTTGTACCACCTGTATTAGTTACACTACAACGAAACCATCCGTTACCTACATTTTGTATTGCCGCTGTGTTGCCTGTACCAGTAACGCTAGATACAACACCGTTGATTAAATCAAATATTGCGCCGTTATTTCCAGCTTGTGTTAAAAATAAACTACCTGTAGTAATTTCTTTAGCTTTTAAATAAGCTGAAAATGTAATAGTACCGCTTGGTTGACTACCTGGAATGCTTGCAAAAGCAAATGTACTACCACCATTAAGCGCATAAAGTTGGATGCCTGAAGGTGTTCCATCTGGAGCAATAGTAGCACTAGGAGTTATTGTAATTCCTGTTGCGCTCCATTGAGTGTAATCTTCACTGAATGGACATAAATTTGTTGTTAATGTGCTGAACGGTTTGTTAGTTGGGGTAAAATTACTAGTGTAAACGGCCGCACCTTTGATCAGTCTAAAACTGCTAATGTAACCTGTCATTTCAAAAGGACTCTGGCCAGGAAGGGTTCCAAGTCCAAAAGCATTACTGCTGGTGCCAGTTATATTCCATCCTGTAGTAGTTCCGGTCAACGTTTGAGCAACACCGTTCACATAAATTGCCACGGTACCGCTATTATAAACCACAGCTATATGATACCAAGTATTAGGTTGTAAATTGGCACTTGTGGTGCCCACAGTGCTACCGTGAAGATAAATGTTATTACCTGTAAAATATGCGTCTAAATTGGTATTATTATTCGTAACTGACCATAATCTTTTGTTATTAGTACCAGACAAATCGGCAGCTACAGTTTCATAAAACCAACCTTCTATAGTACCTGTTGTACCTATTGCCCAATTGGAACTATTTGGCACGGTAATATAATTTCCAGTACCTGCGCTGTAATAACTACCGCCGTGAATAGCAGGATTGTACGGAGTGTTTGTACTTAATGGAAAGGGACTAAAACTACCTTGCGTTGGTGTTCCTGTTCGGGTTACCGTATAACCATTAGGGCTCGAATCTACAAAAGTGGCATTTTGTCCGCCGACTGGACCATTACCGTCTAAATGTAATACTACGCTTCCACGATAAGGATCTTGATCAGCTGTAAATGTAGGTGTGCCATTTAAACTAGCATCATATCCTAATGTCTGGCTAGTAGTAGCGTTAGTAAATGGCAAATAAAATCCGTTAGTACCATAAGGTCCACTATAAGGAACAGGTACCCAAGCACCAGTAGTATCAAACTGTCCAAATAATGTTGGTTGTACTTGATATCCATCTATGAAATAGTATTCAGACATCGATCCTGTATAAGGCAGCGTTGCTCCTCGATTACTTCCAACAAATGTTGTTGCATTATTGGAAAAAGAAATTACAGCACCTTGAGATGGATAGCTGGCTGTACTAAATGATGTTACTTGAACACCATTTACATATAATTTAAAACGATTTGCTTGAGTCGGCTGTGTTGAATCAATTGCTATAACAACATGATACCATGCTGAAAAATCTCTAAATACTTGTGTTGTTACAAAATAGATATCTTGGGAGCCTGCACCATCTTGTCCGTATATGTACATGTTTGCAACGCCAGTCGCAGTGGCAAATGCCATATAAAGTCTGTTGGCTCCGCTTGATCCGTTTAATGCATCTACTGTTTGAAAAAAGTGACTGTCATTGGGGCTATATGATATCTTGGTCCAGAAACTAATTGTACCAGTAGTGGTAGATCCTGGGCGAGCATTTTGTTTAATCAAATATGATCCTGGTGCAGATCCTGAATTCCCTTTAAATCTTAAACTATTTGATATAGGTTGATATAAATTAGGAATCGGCCATTGATTAGCTCGATGGTATTGTAATGCTTCGTCCAAGGTCCATACTCCGCTAGCCGATTTTAATGTCGGTTGTGTTTTTGTACCTTTTAAGATTCTTCCTGGAAAATTATTTTTAGCCATACGTTATTTAACCACCATACCATCTTATGATTACTATACCTGAACCACCGGCTGCTGGAGCATTAGTTCCACCGCCACCACCGCCTCCAGTATTTTGAATTCCAGCAGTTGCATTTGCGCCGCTAGCAAGTTGTCCAGATCCACCCCCGCCTAAGCCGCCTGCCCCTAGTGTTCCTCCAGCGGCTACTGATCCGCCACCACCACCAGCATAAGTTACACTTGTTCCACTAATAGAGTATGCAAGGCCTGCTCCGCCTGCGCCTGCTACAGATCCTGATGCATTTCCGCCAGCGGTTCCAGCACCACCTCCACCTCCACAAGGATATGGACTAGTGAATATACTAGATCCACCGCTGTTGCCTTGGCCGTATGTTCCTGATCCCGGTGTGCCTGGTCCGTTTGAAGCTGAATTTCTATAATATGCGCCACCGCCTGATCCGCCGTTTTGTGCTTGACTAGCTGAGGCAGATGCATAAGCGTTGTTTCCAGCAGCACCGCCTCCAATAGCAATTAATCCTGCAAAACTTGAATTTTGTCCGTTAGTAGAAGCACCTGATACACCGGCGCCGCCTTGTCCAACTACTACTGGATATGTTACACCAGGAGTAACTGATACGCTAGATGAATAAATTAATCCACCTGCTCCGCCTCCGCCACCATCATCAGAACCACCGCCTCCACCTCCAGCAACAATCAATGCTTGTACACTAGTGACACCTGCGGGGCAAGTCCATGAACCACTATCTTGAAATACGGCTAGTGTAGGTACACGGTAACGTAAGATAACAACTCCGCTGCCGCCAGCACCTCCTAATCCTCCGCTAGAAGCGCCACCACCACCGCCTCCAGTATTAGGAGCACCTGCTCGCCCATAAATATTTCCAGAAGTATTATTTCCGCCGCTGCCTCCGCCGCCTACTCCGCCCGGAGCAATAGCAGTAGAAGTATTATATTGGCCGCCTCCGCCGCCTCCGGCGTAGTATTCTAAATTGTTAGTAATAGCAAATGGTAATCCTGGTCCACCGCCGTATGCTTGAGCAGAAGTTACAGCAGGAGCTGGGCCACCAGCACCACCGCCACCACCTACACCATAAGGATTTGAAATAAATCCACCATTGCTAGCGCCGGCATTGCCATAACCCATTGATACAATACTGTTCTGAGTACTAGTTCCTCCGGCATCACTAGCGCCTCCGTCTGCGGCTGCTCCACCGCCTGAACCGCCTGAACTTCCAATTTGAGTGGTTCCAGCAGGTCCAGTAGCTTGTCCGCCACGCCCGCCACCAACTGCTACTAAACTTGTACCAGCGGTGATATCATAAACACCAACGTTAGTAACTACTGCCGAGCAAAGACTATTTGTATTAAGGCGTAAGAAAATATAATAGCTAGTTTGTGCCGCAGTAAATGTTCCTGTTAAAGTTCCTTGTGGCCCT
>Ga0208744_1000762_pt1 | contig 10524 bp, 13 predicted proteins | sample CryBogCBH24Aug09_FD_184620 | JGI IMG/M metagenome (GOLD analysis project Ga0208744, IMG submission 184620) | Freshwater microbial communities from Crystal Bog, Wisconsin, USA - CBH24Aug09 (SPAdes) (version 2) | ecosystem: Environmental > Aquatic > Freshwater > Lake | place: Crystal Bog...
ACAACCGAGTAGAGGCTTTAGACGATCTAAAGTTTGCTGGTGGTGATCAATGGCCTGTAGAAATCCAAAATAGCCGATTATTAGAATCTAGACCTTATTTGACCATCAACAAGATTGATGCGTATTGCCGACAGATTACCAATCAACAACGTCAGCAACGGCCTCGTATGAAGGCTCATGGCATGAATAATGATTCTGATGAGAAGGTAGCAGAGATCATTACAGGCATTTGCCGACATATTGAAAACCAATCTGATGCTGATTCTGCCTACGATAATGCTTTTGATTTTGCAGTTCGTATGGGATGGGGCTTTTGGCGCATTACTCATGACTATCCAAGACCTGATAGCTTTGACCAAGAAATCTACATTAAGCGCATTGAGAACCCTTTTATGGTCTATTTTGACCCTAATAGCATCGAACCTGATGGCTCAGATGCAGAGAAATGCTTAATTACCGAGGTTATTAGCAAAGAAGCGTTTCGCAAGATGTATCCTGGTGCAGACGATGGCGGTGGCTTTACCCCTCGTGGCACAGGCGATAGTCAATCTGAATGGATTACAAGAGAAGATATTCGTATTGCGGAATACTTCTATACAGAACGCAAACGCATGAAACTATTGCTTTTATCTGATGGCACTACTTGCTATGAAGATGAAAAGCCTAAAGAAACAGTTATGCAAGATGCTGGCATTTATGTTGTATCTAAGCGTGAAACCATTAAAAAACAGATTAAATGGTGCAAACTCACCGGTATGCAAATCCTTGAGCAAAGCGATTGGGTTGGTAAATATATCCCAGTTGTGCCTGTTTATGGTCAGCAGCTTATTGTAGATAGTAAGAAGAAGAAGTTTGGTCTTACTCGCATGGCTAAAGACCCACAGCGTATGTATAACTTCTGGTCTACTGCACTTACAGAATCAGTAGCTCTTGCTCCTAAAGCCAAGTTCTTGCTTGCAGAAGGTCAAGACGAAGGTCATGAAATGGAATGGAATACGGCTAACGTAAAATCCATGCCTGTATTGCGTTATAAGCAGACTGACTCAGATGGCAAACCAGCCCCAGTTCCTACTCGTATTCAGCCTGAACCACCTCCTGCTGGCATTATTACAGCATTACAAGGCTTAGATGGCGATTTAAAAGCGGTTGTTGGTATTTATGACCCAACTCAGCTTCCTAACGGCAATCAGTCAGGCAAGGCAATCAACGGAATGCAACAGCAGTCCGATATGACCAACTTCCATTACTATGACAATTTGACTCGTTCTATACGTCAAACTGGTCGCATTATTGTTGACCTAATTCCGCATATTTACGATAAAGAACGAGTTTTACGCATTATTGGCGCAGATGGCAAAGGAGAGTTAGTGACTCTTAACAAGCCAAGCGTTGATGAGCAAGGTGTAGAAAAAGTCCTAAACGATGTAACAATCGGTGAATATGACATTGTTATGGAAACAGGCCCTGGCTATGCTTCTAAACGTGCCGAAGCTGTAGATTCTATGATGGGCTTATTCCAAGCAGAGCCAGCACTTGTGCAAGTTGCAGGTGATTTATTGGTAAGAAACATGGACTTCCCAGGCGCAGATGTAATTGCTGACCGCTTGGCTGCTTCTAACCCAATGGCTCAAATTGATGATAAGTCTGATGTTCCACCACAAGTTCAGATGCAATTGGCTCAATCTAAGAAAATGATTCAAGACTTAGAACAGCAGATTTCGCAAATGACTATGGATATGAAGTACCGAGCTTCTGTTGAGGAATACAAGCAACAAGCTGAAACACAGCGTAAACAGATGGATATTGATGTACGCAGAGAAGATACGCATATTAGAACTGCTACCCAAGCCCAAGATACTGTGATTAAGACTGAAACACAGAAAGAAATTGAGCAAATGAAAGCGCAATTAGCGTTATTATTAGCGAATATGAATAATAGAGATTTAAAACTAGCCGAAGCGGAAGCCGTTGAAAGGGGCATTTAATATGAGAGAAATTGTTACTTCTGAAAATCGTGCTGATTTTATGGCAGATAAACTTGGTTTAAAAGAAAGAGCCAAGCAAATGGATAATGAACAACACGAAAGAGCTAAAAAACATCCTAAATACCCAATGCTCAAAGCTAAATTAGGCAAACGTGGTGCTATGGATGCCATTTTGAAAGAATTAAACGATAAGCAATAAATAAGGCAATCTAATCGGAGGATATATGCCAACAGTAACAGGTGCAAACGTAACAGAGTGGAAAATGAAGGAAATGGCTCGCAGAGCTGGCAAGAAATATGAGCCAGAGCAGCCTAATCCATTCAAAGGTATGGACAAAGAGCAACTGAAAGAACAGAAAACTTTGATGAAAGAAGCTAAAAAAGCATCAAAAGAAAAATAGACAAGAATTAAATTTAGTAGTATTTTTAACTTAAATTGGAGCTTGAGAAATCATGGCCGAGCAAGAAGTTGTAAGAGAAGCAGCAAACGTAGTAGATAGTAGCAACGCAGCAACCTTTTATGCAGAAAGATTAGGTTTAGCTGACCAAGAGCCTACTGAGGCTGAATCTGTAAAGGAAGATTCAGAGCCAGAGCAGGTCGAGGCGCAGAGTGAACCGGAAGCAAAGGAAGATGCTAAGGAACAGAAGCGTGGTGACAAGCTTAATAAGCGGTTCGATAAAGTAACGAAAAGGGCTCAGGAAGCTGAAGCCAAAGCTCGTGAACTAGAGGAACGTCTAAAGAGTTATGAAGCAGGGAATGTTACAAGACAAGAACCCCAAAGGGTTGTGTCTAGTGATAAACCCCAAGCAAGCCAGTTTAATGATGCTTTTGAATATGCAGAAGCATTAGCGGAATGGAGTGCGGAAAATGCTTTAAAGCAAAGGGATGAGCAAGAAGCTAGTCGCAAAGCGCAAGAAGCTCAGGAAAAGCTGACAAAGGCTTGGAGTGAGAAGATTGCAAAAGCGAAAGAAAACTTGCCTGATTTTGATAGGATGGTGAAATCATCGGACATAGTCATTAGTGACCCTATTCGTGATTCCATTATTGATAGTGATGTAGGCCCACAACTCCTATACCACTTAGCTACAAATGAGGACTTTGCAAAGGAACTGACAGAAATGCCAGTTGCTAAGGCTCTTAAACAGTTAGGCAAGTTAGAAGCGCAATTTGAAGCTAAGGATACCCCCAAAGCTGAGAAGAAAAATGTTTCAAGTAGTAAAGCACCTGAACCAATCAAGCCGTTAAGCGGTGGCAAAGTTGGCAAAGATGTAATGATTGACACCAATGGTGAATTTCATGGCACTTATGCTCAATGGAAAGCTGCAAGACAGGCTGGAAAAGTCAGATAAACCTAATTTTTTTGGAGCAATAAATCATGGCAAATACCTTACTTACCATTAGTAAGATTACTAACGAGGCCTTAATGGTTCTCGAAAACGAATTAACCTTTACATCAGAAGTAGACCGCAACTATGATGACCAATTTGCCGTAGTTGGCGCAAAAATTGGCGCAACAGTTAACGTTCGCAGACCTGGTCGTTTCATCGGTACAACTGGCCCAGCTTTAAACGTTGAGGACTTGAACGAGACTTCAGTTCCTGTAACTTTGAGCACTCAGTTCCACGTTGATACTCAGTTCACCACTCAAGACTTAGCTTTGTCTTTGGATATGTTCTCTGACCGCATCCTAAAGCCAGCAGTTGCAGCTATTGCCAACAAAATCGACTTTGATGGTACAACTACAGCAGCTTTGAACACAGCTAACATCGTTGGTACTGCAGGTACTCCTCCAACAGGTCTATACACTTACTTGTCAGCACAAGCGTATCTTGACTCTGAAGGCGCACCACGTGATGGCCGTAGAAGCTGTATCGTTGAGCCATTTACATCTGCAACTATTGTTGACAGCTTGAAGGGCTTGTTTGTACCAACAGAAGCGATTTCTAGTCAATATACAAAAGGCTTGATGGGTCGTGACTCTGGCGGTATGAACTGGAAGCTTGACCAAAACATCGTGTCACAAACTTTTGGTAACTTCTCTAGCTCTACTGTTACTGCTTCTGTAGCTACTACAACTGCTACTGGTTTCTTGACTTCTGGTTGGGCTTCACAATCCACAATCACTTTGACTGCTGCTAACACAGGCACAATCAACTTAAATGCTGGTGATACATTCCAAATTGCTGGTGTGTATGCAGTAAACCCACAAAATCGTCAAGCTTATGGCACAAACAAACTGCGCTCATTCGTAGTTAAGTCTGCTGTTTCTGTGGCTTCTGGTTCTTCTGTTTCTGTAACTGTTTCTCCTGCTGTTATTAGCGGTGGTCAGTTCCAGAATGTGAGCATCCCTAACCCATCAGCAACTGCTGCTGTGACATTCTTTGCATCACAATACAATGCAAGTGGTTTTGGTCTAGTATCACCACAAAACATCGTAATGCATCGCAATGCGTTCACAATGGCTATGGCTGACCTTGAGTTGCCTGAAGGTGTTCATTTCGCTGGTCGTGCATCAGACAAAGAAATCGGTCTGTCAATGCGAGTCGTTAGGCAGTACACCATAAATAACGATAGTATTCCAACTCGTGTTGACGTTCTGTATGGTTGGGCTCCTCTCTATCCTGAACTCGCTTGCCGAGTTGCAGCTTAATAACTAACGGATAACGAAAGGAAACTATTATGTCTAATCCAGGACCAGCAGTAACTAATTCAGCCCATCCCTCGAATGTAACGACTGACCAAGCATTACGCTTGTTAGCCGTTGTTAAAGGGATTAATGCTAACTCTGTAGCATCTACCGCAATTCCAGTTAATAACACAAATAACTACTTGCCAACTTCCATTATTTTCACTAATGCGAACAATGCAGGTGCAGTAGCTAACCTTAGCTCTGCTGTTATTTCTGTTTATACTGCTCCAGGTGGTGCAAGCGGAAGTGGTACTGAAGTTTTTGCTCTTACTACTTTGACCAACAACACAGCTTTGCTAGGCACTACAGTAGCTACAGCTTATGAAAGCACTTTAGCTTTCTCAGCTCAAACTTTGTATGCTTATGTTGGTACGGCAGCAGGCGCAGTCGGTACTGTAGATGCCTACATCTATGGTTACGACTTTAGCTAAAAACTAATGAAGTAAAGGGAAAAGCCATGCTCAAAAGGTATGGCTTTTTTTCTTATATACCCTATAATTGATTTACCTTATTCAAAGGAAAAAATATGTCTAAAACTACTATTGTGCGTGGCAATATCATTGCTCACAGCATCGTACAAGCAGCACTTCCATCTACCACTATTTCAGGAACAAGCACAGAAGTTACTTTTACTGTTCCAGGCGTTCAGCCAACTGATGTAGTTGTAGCGACTTTTGATGGTACTTTGGTAACTGGTATCAGCATTGGTAATGCTTACACCAATACAGCTAATCAAGTTATTGTTCGATTAATTAACTCTACTGGTTCTTCAGCAACTCAAACTGCTGGTACTTTGTTAATTCAAGTTTTGTCTTGCGAAGATAGTCCAATTTCTACTAGCGTAGCTTAAGGATAAATCATGGCATATAACTCAGCGTTTTCCCCTTTTGGGCCAACATACTTGGTTGGTAGCTTGGCTGCTGTTCAAGTAAAGTCTAGCAACAATGTATACCCTTCAGGTTATCGAATTGTAAACATTACTGCTAGTGCTATTCGAGTATCTTGGCAGCCACAAGAGCCTAATGATGGGACTTCAACTCCTGTTGTTACAGCTCCTGCTTTGACTGTTCCTTCTTACAATACGTTTTATATTCCTGCCAATGGTGTGCAAGTATTTAGCGGTATTCCTCCTAATGCTTGGTTTTTATCTAGCGCAGCTTCTAGTGCAGAAATTACACCTGGTGAAGGGATTGCATAATGAGTTCAAATCAAGTAGCTTCTACAGTTACAGTTCAAACAGTTCCTGTTCAAGCACAATTTAATTCTTCTGGTGTTTGTTTAGGTTTAGTTGGCCCTGGTGGAGCTTTCTTTAGTCCTCCATTAACAGGGGATACTATTAATCCTGCTGTATTTCAGATGGGTGGAAATACAATAGCAACTTCTGTTTCTTTGCCTACTATTGGTAGTGGATTTGGTACAAGTCCTACTATTAGCGCATCAAATACAATGGCTTTTAAAGTTGTAGTTGGTACTGGTGGCGCAGCTTCAGGATCAATTACCTTACCAACTGCTGTAACTGGTTGGATGGGTTTTGCTGCTGATGTAACAAGCGGTACTGCTCTATTTTTACAACTAACAGCAAGTTCAGCAACATCAGTAACATTTACAAGCTATTCCATTACAAGTGGTTTAGCTCAAAATATGTCTGCTGGGGATGTAATTTTAATAAATTGTTTTGCTTATTAAAGGCAATATATGGCTGGCCCTTCTTCAACAGTAGATCAAAACCTACTGCCAGTTCAGGCTTATTTTGATGTTTATGGCAATTTTCAAACATTTATAGGTCAGGGCCAACCCTTTTATGCAACAGTTAATCCTGTTCAATCAGGGTTAACCATTACCAGTAGCACTATTAACAGCACCACAATCGGTGCTTTAGTGCCTTCTACTGGGGTTTTTACTAATATTTCTACAGCTACAGGACAGATTTCAACTTCTCCTTCTGCTGCTACAGATATTGTAAATAAGCTGTATGTTGATACAGTAGCCCAAGGATTAAATCCTAAAGCTGCTTGTAAAGCAGGAACTTTAACCAATATTACTTTGTCAGGTTTACAGACGATTGATGGTTATTCAGTTTTAGCTGGTAATCGAGTCTTAGTTAAGAATCAAACAGCAACAGCCGATAATGGCATCTATGTAGCCTCTGCAAGCGCATGGACTAGAGCAACTGACATGGATGTATGGGCAGAAGTGCCAGGGGCTTATACAGTCGTTTTAAACGGCTCTCAAGCCAATACTGCATGGGTATCTACTTCTGCTGATACAGGAACTATTGGAGTTACTCCAATTACTTGGGTTCAATTCTCAGGTGTTTCTACTTATTACGCTGGCACAGGGTTAACCCTTACTTCTAATACTTTTAGTATTACTCCAGTAGGTACAGCAAGCACTTATGGATCTGCAAGCGCAGTTCCTGTATTTACAACTAATGCAAGCGGTCAAGTAACTAGCGTTACTAATACCACTATTGCTATTGCCAATACGCAAGTTAGCGGTCTTGGCACAATGTCAACGCAAAATGCTAACGCAGTTGTTATTACAGGCGGTTCTATTGATGGAACTACTGTAGGCTTAACAACGGCTACTACTGTAAGAGGAACAACTATTACTGCTACCTCGCAGTTTAGTGGCCCTGGCACAGGATTAACTGGCACAGCTACCTCATTAAGTATTGGTGGAAATGCTGCTACTGCAACATCAGCAGGAAGTGTTACTAATAGTGTTACATTTAATAGCGGTGGTGCTGGTGGTGTTTCACCAATTACTTATAACGGATCTGTAGCCCAAACTATTTCCTATAACACTATTGGCGCACCTTCTACAACAGGAACAAACGCTAGTGGTACTTGGGGTATTGGCATTACTGGCAACGCTGCAACTGTTACTAATGGTGTATATACCAATGGTAGTTACTCAAATCCTACTTGGATTACTTCAATTTTAGGTTCTATTGTTAGCGGAGCAGTAGCCTCTGCCACTTTAGCTGCTAGTGCAACCAATATCGCAGGCGGAACAGCTGGCGCTTTAGCTTATCAAACAGGCGCAGGTGCGACTTCTTTTCTTGGCCTTGGCACTACAAACTATGTATTGACCGCAGGCGCTACTGCACCGCAATATGTTGCTCAAAGCACTTTATCGGTTGGGTCGGCCACAACAGCAACAACTTCCACCAATTTAGCTGGTGGTGTTGCAGGCGCTATTCCTTATCAGTCAGCAATTGGAGCAACTGGATTTTCCGCAGCAGGAACTACAGGTCAAGTATTAACTTCCGGTGGCACAGGCGCACCGACTTGGACTACCCCAACCTCTTATGCGACTGTTACCGATGACACCACTACAAATGGCACTCGTTATCCTTTGTTTGCTAACCAAACAAGCGGAAACCTATCAACAGAATATACAAGCTCTACTAAGCTCCAATACAACCCTTCTACTGGCACTTTTACTTCGACCCTATTTAGCGGTTCTGGAGCAAGTTTAACTAGCTTAAATGGCTCAAATATTAGCTCTGGCACAGTAGGTACAGGTGTTGGCGGTACAGGATTAACTTCATTTACAAGTGGTGGTGCAGTTTATGCTACATCTGCTTCTGTTCTTACAACTGGTACTTTGCCTGTTACTGCTGGCGGTACTGGGGTCGCAACTTTAAGCGGTTTAGCTTATGGAAATGGCACTTCTGCATTTACAGCTGCAACTGCTGCACAAGTCGTAGCCGTTATTAATTCAACCGCAGTAACTAATGCTACAAATGCAACAAATGTAGCAATTACAGACGATACAACTACAAATAGTGATTACTATGTTACTTTTGTAAGTGCTTCGTCAGGCAATACTGGTATGAAAACAAGCTCAACCAAGTTAAAATATCATCCATCAACAGGGGCTTTAACAGCTTCTACTATTTACATAGCACCATAAGGACACATCATGGGTCAATTAGTCTTTCAAGCAACAGCAGGCGGCCAAGTAGCCCTAGTTGGCCCTAATCCTTCTACAAACTTCTCACTTAATGTGCCAGCAGTTAATAGCACTTTAGCTACTTTAGCTGCCCAAACATTCACAGGGCAACAAACAGACACAGTAGATGCTTCTATATCAGGTCTTACTGTTGGTAAGGGTGGTGGTGCTGTTGCAAGTAATACGGCTGTTGGTGCTAGTGCTTTAGCATCAAATTCAAGTGGGGCTAATACAACTTCTGTAGGAAATCAAGCTGGATTTAGTCAAACAACTTCATCTAATAACTCATACTTTGGAAATCAAGCTGGTTTAGCTAACGTAACTGGTGCTGGTAATTGTTATTTTGGGGTTTCGTCAGGAGTAGCTGCAACTGGTAGCAACAATTCATTCTATGGTTTCTCTGCTGGTTATTTAGTAACAAGCGGTGCTAAAAACACTATCTTAGGTGGATTTAGCGGCAATCAAGGTGGTCTAGACATCCGTACATCAAGTAACTACATTGTGTTATCTGATGGTGATGGTAATCCTTTAGCATTTACAGCCAATAGCAATACTTTTGCTTTGCAAGGTGGAACAATTAGTGCTGGTACAGGCATTGCTTTCCCAGCAACCCAATCCGCTTCATCTAATGCAAATACACTAGATGATTATGAAGAAGGTACTTTTACTCCAGTAATCAATGGTTCAGGCGGCAATCCAACTGTTACATATTCTTTTCAACTTGGTACTTATACAAAAATAGGAAACATAGTAAATTTTTCTATTGATGTAAGGTGGAATGGTTTATCAGGTGGCGGTGGTTCTGTATCTATTGTTGGACTTCCTTTTACTGTTAATGGTTCATACGGAAGATATGTGGCATCAATAGAAACTTATACTAATGCTTTTACTGGAAGTTATTTAGCCGCAGAATGTGTTGAAAGTTCAACTCAAATAGGCCTAGTTGGTATTAGCACGATTGGTACAAATACATCCGTTACTGTTGCAAATTTAGCGGTGACTGGAATTGCTTATTTTAGAATAACAGGTTCATATAGAGTAGCTTAATTAACTAGACCAGATTAGTCTAGTCGGACATTTAACAGGAGAATTAAAAATGACATTAACTAAAGAAACAGTAGTAGACCAAATCACAGTAACAGAGTTTGGAACAGTCTTGTATCGTGAGGCTACACGCATTATGGAAGATGGCAACCAAATTAGCCAAACTTACCATCGCACTTCACTTGCACCTGAAGCTGATTTAACTGGCGCACCAGCTAATGTTGTAGCTATCTGCAATGTAGCATGGACACCTGAAGTAATTGCGGCATACAAAGCACAGCAAGAAGCCAACAAACCTGTAGGGGCATAAAATGACTGACATTATTGAAATAAAACCTGAACAAGTAGAGCAATCATACAAAGCCTCAATGGATAGCTGTGACCTACTTAACGCTGGTAAGCCTGAGAAGATGACTGATGCTGATTGGGCTGAAACAGTAAAACGCAATAAAGAGCATTTAGAAATTCAAATTGCTAAAGGCGATTACTATGCTGGCTTTGATTTAACACCATTTGAAAACGCTATTAAATAATGTTTACTTGGAAAATCCTAGAAGTTTCTGCTAAAGATGGAGTGATTACTCATGCTCGTTATCATGTCACAGCTACACAAGACGATAAATCAGTAGAAACTGAGGGTAATTGGTATTTTGATTGCCCAGTAGCAAACATTCCATTTGACCAAGTTACAGAAGAAATGGTATCTAGTTGGATTGAGGGCGAGGCAGTAAAAGATGGTCAATGCCATATTACCGCTAGATTACAAGAACAATTAGAAGCATTAGAAGATACTGTAATTCCTCCTTGGCAACCTCAAGTATTTACACCAGGACAATAAAATGACT
>Ga0208744_1000774_pt1 | contig 10442 bp, 3 predicted proteins | sample CryBogCBH24Aug09_FD_184620 | JGI IMG/M metagenome (GOLD analysis project Ga0208744, IMG submission 184620) | Freshwater microbial communities from Crystal Bog, Wisconsin, USA - CBH24Aug09 (SPAdes) (version 2) | ecosystem: Environmental > Aquatic > Freshwater > Lake | place: Crystal Bog...
TTTGGGAAATTTTTTATTAACCTAATTGTATTTTATACCTTTAAGGAAATCGGCTATCTCTTCATATTTCTCGAGTTCTAAAAATGCCGTTTCTGACTGTTTTTGCCGTTTGAAAATTTATAAGCTCTAAGTTGCCATATCTCGTAATTTCTATAATGGGGGGTTAATATCTTATTTGCTTGATCTAAAATGATTTTTTATACCTGAATTCATGCACTGCTTCATGATATATCCTGTTTCGAGATTTAACATGATATTTTGAAATTGTGTTGAAATTGAGACATAACGCTTATCACGTCTGTGTGTCTGCACGTGTTAGATACGCTTCGTTTCTTACGTAATTAATTCAGTTGTTTTTGGTTGAAATTAATCTTTAGGCGCTGAGCCCCATTTTCTGCTGTTAGTGACTAATTGTTGCGATTAGCCTACTTGTTTCTGTACCTAGTGATCTGCACTTGGATATAGTTACAAAACTCAGAAGTTGCTTCTGAGACAAGTTAGAGATTGGAGATCAGTGAGTTTAGGTTAAGGCCGAACTCAACTAATTAAGAGTTTTAAGTCCTACACCGGCCATATTCCATATTCAAACTGTTTTGGGAGTGTGAGTTCGGCACAATATTAATATTTAGTAGGTAAGATCAGCTGAAAATGAGTTTTGGAGGACACGTGTCAAATCAGAAAGGAGAAAAGTCAACGATCAAAGGTTTAATTGACGAAATTATTCAGGAAATCGAAATTAGGCATGGTCTTGTATCTTTTCCTGCAAGGGAAGTACAAGAGGAGTACGATTCAGAGCAAAATAGTGAAAAAGAAGCAAATCATTCCACGACCTTCCAGAATGTTCTAGAAGGCAGGGTAAGCAAGATCGAGCTAGTTTTGGCAGCTTTTCGGCGCCAGGACGAAGAATGGAAAGTGAAATCTGAGAAAAGAGAGCGCGAATGGCGTCAGGACTTCGAGAGAGATCGCCAGCAGCACCGTGAGATAATGGACTTTTTGCTGGGATCAACACAAGACATACAGGGGAAGCTGGGCTTTCATGATGTGAGGTTGGCAGAGCAAGATTCTCGCGTCGGTGATCTGGAGGCTCAGGTGACCTCGCTGAGGATAGGCCTTGACGGGCTGGAAAATCAGGTTTCTTCGATGGAGCTGAGCCGCATGGCTGACCCAGAGGAGTTTGATTCAGAAGAGTCTGATGAGAGTGCTGGGCTTCCAGCAGCATCGAAGGCAAAGCCCGGAGGGGTGACCTTCAGGCCTGGGCAGTTGAGAATGGAGGAGCACATTCAGAGGGTTGCAGCTGTTGAGAAGCAGACGGAACGTTTGACAGAGGCGCACGCAGGCCAGAGGGATGTCATGGTTGCCCATGGCCAGCAGATCGGTAGACTCCTCAGCGACGTAGACGTCCTTAGCAAACAGATGAACCACTATGCGGTCAGAGTGGATGAGGTCGAGAGGGATATTGAAGCTCTTAAGACAGGGAACCCCGAGAGAGCTTCGTACGTGGAAGCCAGGATTGATGCAACCGAGGGTGTTGAGTCCGACAGGCCAATACCTGAGGGTGGGCGTATTAGACCACAGAACAGGCGGGAATCAGTAGGAACAAACCCGCCGGAGACTACGTTCACTTGGACTGACCTCAAAGGGGATAACCACTTTTCGGGGTTTGACTATTGCGATCAGGAAGTGCAGACCTCTCTACCTAGCGCGCACATTCCATTCGTAGCGGATGCCAAGATCGGGGAAGGAGTCAAAGCATGGAGAGCCGGGAAGTACAAAACCAAGTCCGGCGGCGGTGATGGTGGTGACTCAAGTTCCGATGGCTCTGGGGATGAGAGCAAGCGCAAACGAAGCAATAGCAGCGACTCCGAGGACTCTGAGCGGCACCGTCGTAAGAAGAAGGGTATGACAAGGGATTACCTTAGGACGATCCCGAAGAAACCCTTACTTGCCTCTCCAGTAAGGATGATGGCACTTATGGCGGAGACTCCTGGACTTGCGAGAGGGGTCGGAATGCCTTACTTCGGGTATACAGCCATGCCCATGGGCTATGCACCCGGACCTTATGGTTTTCCGTCCCAGTTGACATTGAGAGAGAAGCCAACAATAGAGAAGCTTTGCCTCTCTAGGTTGGATGTACCGCGCCTACTTCTCTTTAGGGAGAAGTTTGTGCGCCTGCAGCAGAGCAACTATCCGGAGCAGTTGTTGATCACGCACTACCTAGACAGTCGGGTCATGGCCATTCTCTTGGCTACGATCAGAACTGAGGACCGCTTCGCAGATCTGTGGGACAAGATCAAGATCTTCGGAGGGGCAATCCAAGCGGAGCACCAGCTGCTGGATAACAACGAGGTGTATGGCGTGTTAGCTTTCATAGCCAGACCGAAGTCGAAGCTAGAGATGGACACCTGGCTTGGGCAGTCAGTCTGGGACTCCACGTCATACTCCAAGTTTAAGAACAACCGCTCGTATATTCAGACGTACATAGATTATTATCTGCACGCCTGGAGTCACTACCGCGAGAGGTTCGAGATTCTTATCGAGATACTATGTCACGATGACACGAAGAAATACTTCCCTGCATACGTGAAGAAGAAGAACGGAGTCAACGGCTTGATTGACTACTTCATCAACGGCACTCCGGACGTCGGCTTCACTAAGCAGGTCAACGAGAAGTACATAACGAACGAGAGATACGATGAAATTCGAGATTTCAACGTATTCACGGACGAGCACTTCAAGGCACTCAAGAAGCTGAGGGACCACAACAAGTTGGTCGAGGACACGGTTTCTATATTCAAGTCCGACAAGAAACCAGTCTTTACACCTCCGGCTGACTTAGAGTACTCGAAGACGAAGACAAGCAGGTTCAAGAAAGCGGACCGTGTACACGCAGTCCGTGCTCAGGAACCGGCGGAGGAGAACTTGATGTTCCCTGAAGAAGACGAGTCACTGGCTTGGACCTTACCCCCAGATGAGATGGCCGCGCATGAGGAAGAGCAGGAGGATCTCGAGGAGGAAGAGGAACTCAGCCAGAACAAGGAAAGTGATGATTCTCAAACGTCTGGACCGGTTGAGTTTGATCGCAGTGTTCAAGAGCGCGAGGATGCGTGGCTTGCAGCCGTGCAACACTCGCCGGATAGGCCCGCGGTTTGCTTTAAGTTCGCTAACTACGGCCGCTGTGACAGGCTTGAGAAGAATGGACATTGTGAATATTCACACGATCCCGAAGACGTAAGAAAGTTCAAAGCCGCACAGACTCTTGGCGAACAAGGTATTCGAAACATTGCCAAGAATTTGCCGAAGCACGGAGCGCAGGCTAAGGCGCCTCCGAGCTACGGCAAGACCCACACAGACGTGTCGCCGAGGCAGCCGTCTCCAGGGTCGCGCCCGCCCATTAGGCGCCCACCAGGTGCTTATGGGTCAGGGCGTAAGTCCTGACTGGTAGGGGCTGGTACTCGCGTGGTGCCAGCCCAGACGAAGATATTCGACCCAGGGATAGCGGGGTCGGTTGATGATGAAACAGAGCTCTTACTGGAAGCAGTGGGAGATGCTGTGAGAGTTCCAGGAACTAGGGCCCTATCATTTAGAGAGGGTGAGTTCCAGGCAGGAGGAGTTGCTATCAAGATATTTAATATTCTGTTCGACACTGGTGCACTTCACAAGTCCTACATCAGTGCCGAGCTAGTGGATAAACACCGAGAGGAGTGGAGTCCGTTTATCTTCCCTTACAAGGCAGTGGCTTGCCTGGCGGATCAAACCACCAGAGTCGAGACTAAGGAAGCTATCAAGGGGACGCTGTCCTTTGTCGGAGAAGATGGGGTGACTGAATACCAAGGGCAGGTGGAGGCAATCGTGTGGTCGATGCCTGGGATGGAGTTCATATTGGGCCTGCCTGACATAGCAAGAAATTTTGTTGACCTACTGACCAGTATGCTGCGGGCTCCGGACGACAGAGTCAGCAATATACTTGAGACCGATATGAAGCCGGGAGACATACGCCTCTGGAGCAAAGGCGAGGTGGAAGAGTCACCGGAAGAGTCGGAGACACCAATGCCAGTTGCATTCGGGCCTGTCCTAGCGTTCATGGAGACCAGTTACGAAGATGCAAGGACAGAGTATTTTGATATGCTAGAGACACACTTGGGAGAGCTCTTGTCAGGGTGCCCCGAGTTTAGAGAGATTTTACGTTCAGAGCTGTGTGTTGGCCGGTTCGTACCGAAGGAGTGGACAGGAATCCAGGGCTTCCCGCCGCTGGACCTGCAAGTCAAGGATGACTTTCCCCAGTTCCATAAAGTACGCTCCAGACCGATCAACCCAAGGCTCTATGAGCACGCGAAGAAGGAATTCGAGCGTCTCACAGCCTATATGTATAGACACTCTACGTCGCCGTGGGCTTCGCCACTAGTGATCGCGCCCAAGGCGACCAAGCCTTTCATTCGCTTCTGCGGGGACTATAGATGGTTGAACGCTTATGTACTCAAGACACAGGCGTACATCCCTCGAGTCCAGTACGAAGTCGAAAAGGCGATGGGGTTCAAGATTTTCTTGGACATTGACATGACGAATTCGTTTCATCAGTTTCCACTGACGGAGCTGTCTAGCCAGCGGTTAGCGATTCAGTCACCGTGGGGGCTCGTCGAACCAGTCTTCTTACCAGAAGGGGTTTCGCCGGCGAGTGGTCACCTCCAGTGGACTATGATGCAAATGTTCGGGGATTTTGACGAATGGTCTATCGTCATCTTCGATAATGTACTGCTGCTTGCGCATGATCCGGAGGACGCGTGCAAGAAGTTAAGGATGTTCCTGGAGCGCTGCAGGAAGCATAATGTCTTCCTCAAGATGTCGAAGTCGTGGTTCGGTTTCCCTTCGGTGAAGTTCTTTGGCTACAAGGTAACTTACGGGAAAAGGGAGATGGACTCCGACCGCAAGAAGGCTATCCTTGAGTTTCAGATGCCTACTTGTCAACGCGAGATGCAGAGCTTCCTAGGCGCAGCCCTGTTCTTCAAGTCGTTCGTGCCGAACTATTCGGGTATCGCGTCTGAGCTTAACAAAATGACCCATAAAGATTTTAATTGGAAGCGCGACACCTGGAAGTACGACTACGAAGCTGACTTCGACAAGATGAAGATTGCCTTATCGGAATCGGTGGCGAACCATTTCCCAGATTACAACTTAGATTGGGTTCTCAGGGTCGACGCCTCGGATAAGGCGGTTGGGGCAGTCTTGTACCAAGAGCGACCGGGTGACTTCGGTGTGGTCCACGAACCTATTGGGTTCGCCAGCCAGAAGTTCTCCAATATTGCTTCTCGCTGGGACGCTTTCAAGAAGGAGGCGTACGCTGCTTACTATGGCGTGAGTCACTTCGCTTACTACCTGCGAGGCAAGCCTTTCTTGCTGGAGACCGATCACCGGAATCTACTATGGATAGAGAAATCGGACGTTCCGATTGTAGTCAGATGGAGAGTGTTTCTTCAGTCTTTCGAAATGTTCGTTAGGCACATCTCCGGTGCGAAGAACACTGTAGCTGACTGGTTATCTAGGATGCATGCTTATGTGTATTCTGAGAAGATAGCGTTTCTCAGCGCTGAGCACGGTGATGTTGCCTGCCTTATGGGCTGCATGCTGGAGTACCCAGGCATGCGCGAGCCGATTGTTCAATTCGCAGAGGAGCGTAATGTCATTTGCGCGACGGAGCATACTGAGCTGCCGGAGCAGAAGGTATGGACTGCGGAGGAGATGTTCAAGGATGTCCATGGCGGTCGTAAGCTTCACTGGGGAGCTCGGAGGACCTGGCAAGCACTCAATAAGCGCTTCCCTGGACATGCTATCTCGTTCCGTCAGATTGAGGACATGGTAGGCAAGTGTCCTACCTGCCAGAAGGATCGCTTGGGCATGAATGTTTATGTCGAGCCAATTTATCGTCATCTCAAGAAGACTAGTCCACGCGGAGCTGTTGGAGTGGACCTCTTGACTGTGACACCTGTTGATGAGGCAGGTAATACCTGTCTGATTGTTGTGGTCGTATTCTACACCAAGTATGTCTGGGCGACTCCCGCTAAGGAGTACACGGCGCATACGGTGGCGACCGCGTTGTTTACGTTCTTCTGTACGTTTGGCGTGTACGACGAGCTTTGGTCTGATCCAGGCTCGGACCTCATGGCTGAAGTGGTACAGCAGTTGTCCGAGTGGATGGGCATCCGCCGGGTTATTTCGCTGGTGGATCGCCACGAATCGAATGGAGTCGAAGGTACGAATAAGCAGATCCTTCGACACCTGCGTACATTGGTACACGATCTGCGAGTCCCCAAGAAGTGGTCGGACCCTACGATCCTATCCTTGGTGCTATTCGCGATCAACGATGGAGTCAACTCGGAGACCGGAGTGCGGCCCTTGGACGCAATGTTCGGTAGCGCTGATGGACCTTACTTCCGCCTTCCGGATTCAGTCGACCCGTCGAGTATAACTAGCGCGTGGGTACGAGGGCTGGATGAAGACCTTCGTCATATACGCGCCAAGTCGTCTGCGTTCCAGAAGGAGCTAATCAAGGAGCGGACTCAAGACACGCCCGAAGATACTCAGAACTGTTATCAGCCTGGGGATTTTGTGTTGTTTCAGCGTGACCCGACGGTACCGAGACCAACCAAGCTGGCCTCGCCCTACACCGGTCCGTTTGAAGTCATTCAGCAGAAGAAGAATGACGTCGAGTGTCGGCACCTCGTAATGGGCAATATACGGGTGCTGCACGTAACGCGTCTGAAGTTGTTCGTGGGTACGCGAGAGGAGGCTTACAAGGCGGCTCTCCTAGATGCGGACCAATTTGTCATTTCGAAGATACACTACTGGCGCGGCAACCCCGACAAGCGCTCTGAGATGTTCTTCTACGTGGAGTTTGATGACGGAGACAAGGTCTTGCTCCCGTACTCTAAGGATCTCAGCGCGGCCGCCCAGTTCGAAGACTTTGTCTATTCGGAGCCGCAGTTGTTCCCGCTTCGGTTCAACGCCGCGGACGCTCCGAAAAGAGTCACGGCTATGCGTAAGGAACCCATTCGTGGTGTTGAGTTGCATGACGTTTTTTACCTCGACTTGCGATATTGGGGTTACGATTGGTTTGATGCTCTTGATCTACCTAACGCATATGTCACCACCTACGTTGTGCAATGCGAGTATGTGGCTTGGGTGACGCGTCGTCGTTATCGTTTCGTCCAAGTGCGCTGCCCGCTGTTTGATGAAGTGTTGTTCACGTTGTGGGATCATTATTACGTGTTTGCATATGGTTCCATCCGTGAGCTTACCACTTCGCACACGTTGGTCACTGAGCAATTTTGTCTACTGTATCCTGCTGTGTTCTCTGAACGCAATCGGGATCGTTTATTTAATGAGTATGCCGCCCGTGTTTGATTTAACCTTTACCATGGAGGGAGGGGAGGGAGAGAGGGCACTGTTGCAGCATCGCCAGCTGCATAGGCTATTTACTAGTATTCTGTGCACTGCTATTTCACTTACTGCACTGTGTCTATACTCCTTCTATACTACTCTGTGTATCGCTCGACTGCTCAGCGGATAGTGTATCTCCACTATCAGGAGCTATCCGTAATTGACGGCTAATTTTGTAGTTAGTGGCGGTGATACTCTATTTTAGTTTTGTTTTTCTATACTACACTGGTACAAACTTCTATTCTACTTCTACTTCGCTTCTATCCTACTAGTGAGAAATCTTAGGCAGATTGTATGACCATTTAAATAACTTAAATTTAATTACGTGCGCGTGAGTGGGGTGAAGTGCTGCATATGATATGCCATTTATGATCTCTTAACATGATATGACGTATGCGTGGGTCGGGATGTGCGGACAACGTGAGCGCAACGTGAAACTGGCGTGATCAAGACGAGCGTCCATGAGCACAAGCTAGGAGACAGGTATATGTGACAAGCAGAGCAAGGCGGGACTTTGGGGGAGCTCGAGGGGATCGAGAGACAAGTGATGGAGTAGTATGTACGAGCGCAGGAGGCAGCAGGTTGAATCTTACATGTCAGTTGAGGGCAGCTTGGGCTGGATCCAGCCGGGCACGTCAGGAGGATTTCCAAGTGTCCTGTCGCGATCCTGATGCTTCCTGGACGTTAAGGAGCTCTTATGAAGTATGTATGAGGTGCACGTAGGGTTACCTGGTGTGTCAGGGGTCAACTGGTGCTCTTGCTTGGGGCATCTTGGAGGGTCAAAAGGGCGAAGTTATGTTATGGTGGCAAATATCAGATTTGGAGCCGAGCAAATTATTTTCAAGCAGAAAACAGCTATTATGGGGTGTTTAGTGATTTTAAATTGATTTACCTTCAAGTGGTAGCGGCTGGAGCGAGATTTTGCTGTTGGGAGATTTTGGTTCCAAAAGTGTGTTCCGAGAGGTGGGTATAGGGCTCAAATCTGGAAAGAATTAAGAGTTGGAGCTTTTATTAAGTGCGCGAGCCGTTTGATATGTCGAGATTTGAGGCTATTTGGTGGAAAAATGGTGGAGCTGGAAATTTTCGGGACTTTTGAGGTCTAAATTTTGGAAGTTGATACAGAGAGAGTATTAGTTAGAAATATTTTGGGAAAATGCTTTACTACTGACCTAAATGATATGTGCCATAGAGATTTTTCTATCTCCTCGTATTTATCGACTTCTAAATTTGCCGTTTCTGGCCTACTTTGCCATTTTGAAATTCGGAAGTTCTAAGTTGCCATATTTTATAATTTCTGTGACGGGAGGTTAATAATACATTTGCTTGATCAGGAATGATTTATTTTACCTGATTTCATTCAGTGCTTCATGAGATATTCTACTTTGAGTTTTAACTGTTACTTCGAAATTGTGTTAAAACTTGAATTTTAACGCTTGTCACGTTGGTGTGTCTGCACGTGTTAGATACGCTTCGTTTCTTACGTAATTAATTCAGTTGTTTTTGGTTGAAATTAATCTTTAGGCGCTGAGCCCCATTTTCTGCTGTTAGTGACTAATTGTTGCGATTAGCCTACTTGTTTCTGTACCTAGTGATCTGCACTTGGATATAGTTACAAAACTCAGAAGTTGCTTCTGAGACAAGTTAGAGATTGGAGATCAGTGAGTTTAGGTTAAGGCCGAACTCAACTAATTAAGAGTTTTAAGTCCTACACCGGCCATATTCCATATTCAAACTGTTTTGGGAGTGTGAGTTCGGCACAATATTAATATTTAGTAGGTAAGATCAGCTGAAAATGAGTTTTGGAGGACACGTGTCAAATCAGAAAGGAGAAAAGTCAACGATCAAAGGTTTAATTGACGAAATTATTCAGGAAATCGAAATTAGGCATGGTCTTGTATCTTTTCCTGCAAGGGAAGTACAAGAGGAGTACGATTCAGAGCAAAATAGTGAAAAAGAAGCAAATCATTCCACGACCTTCCAGAATGTTCTAGAAGGCAGGGTAAGCAAGATCGAGCTAGTTTTGGCAGCTTTTCGGCGCCAGGACGAAGAATGGAAAGTGAAATCTGAGAAAAGAGAGCGCGAATGGCGTCAGGACTTCGAGAGAGATCGCCAGCAGCACCGTGAGATAATGGACTTTTTGCTGGGATCAACACAAGACATACAGGGGAAGCTGGGCTTTCATGATGTGAGGTTGGCAGAGCAAGATTCTCGCGTCGGTGATCTGGAGGCTCAGGTGACCTCGCTGAGGATAGGCCTTGACGGGCTGGAAAATCAGGTTTCTTCGATGGAGCTGAGCCGCATGGCTGACCCAGAGGAGTTTGATTCAGAAGAGTCTGATGAGAGTGCTGGGCTTCCAGCAGCATCGAAGGCAAAGCCCGGAGGGGTGACCTTCAGGCCTGGGCAGTTGAGAATGGAGGAGCACATTCAGAGGGTTGCAGCTGTTGAGAAGCAGACGGAACGTTTGACAGAGGCGCACGCAGGCCAGAGGGATGTCATGGTTGCCCATGGCCAGCAGATCGGTAGACTCCTCAGCGACGTAGACGTCCTTAGCAAACAGATGAACCACTATGCGGTCAGAGTGGATGAGGTCGAGAGGGATATTGAAGCTCTTAAGACAGGGAACCCCGAGAGAGCTTCGTACGTGGAAGCCAGGATTGATGCAACCGAGGGTGTTGAGTCCGACAGGCCAATACCTGAGGGTGGGCGTATTAGACCACAGAACAGGCGGGAATCAGTAGGAACAAACCCGCCGGAGACTACGTTCACTTGGACTGACCTCAAAGGGGATAACCACTTTTCGGGGTTTGACTATTGCGATCAGGAAGTGCAGACCTCTCTACCTAGCGCGCACATTCCATTCGTAGCGGATGCCAAGATCGGGGAAGGAGTCAAAGCATGGAGAGCCGGGAAGTACAAAACCAAGTCCGGCGGCGGTGATGGTGGTGACTCAAGTTCCGATGGCTCTGGGGATGAGAGCAAGCGCAAACGAAGCAATAGCAGCGACTCCGAGG
>Ga0208744_1000780_pt1 | contig 10411 bp, 10 predicted proteins | sample CryBogCBH24Aug09_FD_184620 | JGI IMG/M metagenome (GOLD analysis project Ga0208744, IMG submission 184620) | Freshwater microbial communities from Crystal Bog, Wisconsin, USA - CBH24Aug09 (SPAdes) (version 2) | ecosystem: Environmental > Aquatic > Freshwater > Lake | place: Crystal Bog...
GCTAAATTTACCCCGTTACGAAGCAAATTATCCTTTAAGAGCGGACCCGAAATTCGACCAACAGCCATCTACGCTCCTTTATACCCCGTGTTTCACGGTTAACCTAGTTTGGATTGCTCCGCATCTCTTTCGAGCTCTTTGTCGGTTTACCACAGTTGAATATCGTAAAACCTTGGTCAGATTTTACAGTAATAGTATTTAGCTTATTTGGTTTTTACGGGTTGATTACCCTAAGATTACATCCCATGCCCACATGACGTCTTGGACTTGGTCTGATGATAGTACAGCTGAATTACCGCCAACTGGTATCCATTGATCGCCATAATAAATTTCTCCATAGCCAATTGTACTGTTATAACGTGTAGCACCTTGCTGTGGTTGGTAGGGACGGTTGTTGCTAGTTCCTGCTGGTATAATTAATCCGTTAGCACCGGAAAATTTAACATAACCGTATCCAGTGCTGTTTAAAGTAAATGCACTATTAGTGTTGTTGGTTATACTACTACCCGATATAGGCAATAAATTCCCGTTAATTTTAACTTGGCCGGTTCCGGTAGTTGTAAAATTAATATCATAATTAGAATCTGTAAAAGAATTGCCAGAAATTGTGAAATTTCCAATAGTAGATGTCGTACTACTAATAGATCCACTGGTTCCACTGGAAACTGCATTTAATGTAGTTGCATAAAAATTCAACCATTCTAAACTACTGCTACCTAGATCATACAAATAACTTGGCTGATAATATGGCGCCGCTGGGTTAGTGTATAAAGTTGTGCCATCTTGGGCTAGTAGTATTTGACCATCTTGTGTATAGTAAGGCAAACTAACAGGAGTTATTAGTGTTGTTGGAACATTTGGTAATAGATCACTGTTTAGTTCTGCAACAAAAGTAATACGTTCTGATGCATTTGTTCCAAAAGTAATGTTACCGTCCCAAGTAATATTTCCTGTAGCATGTAAGTTAGCATTTACAGTTACTTGTACGCTTCCATTATCATTTGCAAGATTTATTTGCCCGGTACCGTTAGGACTAATATTAATAGGATCATTAGTAACGGTAGTGGTTAAATTATTAGAATAAAAATATAAACTATTTGTGCTCAGTCCCGGAGTAACAATCGTTGGATTACTAGCTTGATTTGGACTAAGAGTAATTCCACCGGTTAAATGTTGTATTGTATGACCAGATACAGTAAAATTGCCAATATTTGCAACTGTACCTATGAGATTAATGGTGTTTAAAGTACTAGAACCTACACCGTTATTGTTTTTTGTAGTGCCAATAGTTAAGGCACTACTACTACCTAAACTGTTAATACCTATATAATTATTGTTTACATCGAGGTAAAGTAAACTGTTGTCAAACGCAAGGTTTTGACCGTTACGTTTGAGATTATCTGCTAGTAACGGGCCACTAATTCTACCTAGTTCGCGCCCCATAGTCTAGGCCCGCCTTAACTATCAAAGCCTAATAAGGCTACGACAACTTTGCCATAAGGTACTGGTGTACTAAAATTCAAATAGTATCCGCTACCGCTAGCACTAGCTTGTGTAATAGTAACTGCTGTGTTAACTGGTACTGTACTTGTGGTAGTGGCATTGTTGATTGTAATGCTGACTAACGAATCTGTATTAGGATCAGTTACATAACTTTGTACAGTTGTTGAACCAGGAATATTAGTTCCTGTTACCGTTGCGCCAACTAGATTAACTGTTGGATATACTGCTCCAACGCTGTCAATTTCTCCACCGTTTACATAAGTTCCAGTGGTTGTGTTAGCAAAACTAACACTTCCTGTAGTACTTCCTGTGACTGTAAATGTTCCATTATATCCATTTGGATTTATTCCAGTAACGCTAATTTGTGATCCAACAGCGAATGGAACTGCTGTTTTGGCTGTGAATGTTAGTGTAGCTGTAGTACCATTGCCACTAGCACCAGTAACAAATAAACTGGTATTAAAGTACAAAGTTGTAGTTCCGCTAGCATAGGCAACACTATTTTTTGGTGTATAAGTTTCTGCTGGCAGTGTTGGATTTTGTACAACTGTATAGTTTATACCGCTAACTTGAATTACGTTTTCTACAATTACTAGAACGTTTTGTGCGCCAATTGTTGTGTTGTTAGCATTATTACTTGGATTGTAATAAGTGCTGTTTAGCGGACCAAAATAGGTATTTGAGCTATCTCCCGCACCTAAATTTTGTTGAATAATTGTACCTTGCTCAACAAATCTTAACGCTCTCCAGCGTCCAGCGGAATAAATTTCTACTTGACCTCCAGTGACTGCATCTGTATTGTAGCGCATCATTCCGCTTGTTGGACTACCGGGACGTGACGCAGAATTTCCTACAGGAAGTACTAGGCTTCCGTTACCTGTAGGAGCAATATAGACATTGGCATTTGCCACATCTGAATATACAGTTGTGTCATTTGCTGTTCTACGATTGATGTTTTGTCGTTTTAAATATCTCATTATACTGGTAGTGTACTTAAGGTCATTGAAAGTGTGCTTGCGGCGCCTGCCACAGCTATGATAGTATCATTTGCACTTAAAACTAGTTTTTCTTGATCTAAACTTACCGTTTCTCCTGCTGGCACTGGCAATTGATATATTATCATGTTTGTATTACTGGCTGTGCCAACACTGCCTCCACTATTAGGAACAGCATACACTGTTATAGTTGTATTAGTTCCACTAGTATAATTACAAATAATCATGCTAGTAATAGCATTACCTGTTTGACTGCCAGAAACTGTGCTGGTATAAACTGTTGTGTTGGTGTTGCCAATAAGTGATGATGTTAATGCCATGTTTGTTCCTTATAATAAAATGCTCAATAGCACAGCTCTATTTCTACTTATCAACTCATCTGGTGTTTGATTATTGCTGTTGGTAAAGAATATTCCAGATTTGCCTGGACCATTAGTAGCACTTGAATAAATCTTGCTTGTTCCTACAGAATAACTTGGTGTAGCACTTTGATTGTCAAGATTTAAAACAGCATTAACTTCTACAGTTCCATTAGTAGCTGTAATAATTAAATTATTTGAACTAGTGTTTGTAATAGTATTTAATTGTGCGCCCGAGCCGCCACCGATTCGAACGTACCCGGTAGTTAATCCGTTAGTATCTAGTGTACTAATGGTAGTTTGTGCTATTTGAAATACTATGTTTGTATTGTTTGCTTCAATAGAACTGCTGGCATTTGAGATGGTAGTTCCGTTTGTTGCTGGGTATATAACCCTGTCTACAAGAGCAACACCTTGAGTAGGACTACCTGGAACATAGTTACTAGCAATATAAGTTGACACCCATTTTTTAGTAACTAAATCATTATCATCCAACACATTTAGATAATAGTTGCTACTGTTAGCAACACGTAAAGTAATATTACTGTTTAGTAAATCAAAACTTAAATTGCCTACACCGTCTGTTACGATAGTTCTTAACTGTATTGCGTTAAGCGTACCATTAGCTGTTCTTGCACTCCAAGTTCCTGATACATTGCTTGAACTTGTTGCATCATAATGAGTCAATTGCTCATTAAAAATAAATTGGGCGGCACTGTAATTGCCGCGTTCTACTTCTATACCTGATGTATAATTATTACCTGCACTGATACCATTGCCTGTTTGGCCATAGTTCAATTGAATTATATTATCAGTTACTTGTGTGTTTGTGCTTTCTATATAAGTCAAAGCACCTTGTACATCAAGATCGCCAATAACTAAAACTTTCCCGTTGGTGGCTTGTGTATCCAAAATGATGTTGCCGCCAGTTTGTACCTGTAGCCTATAATCACCGTTACTGACTTTAACTATTCTTGACATTTAGAATCCTGTTGGGGGACCTAAGTCCCCCATTATTGATTAACCGTTATCGATCTTAACTGAAGTGTTTAGCACTGCTGAACCAAATGTCCAGTTAACTACTGATCCACTTGTAAACTGTGTACCAGTATTAGCTGTAACACGGCAACGACGGTTAGTAATCTTAGTTACCCAGTATGTACCACCAGCTGAGTCAACAGCATTAATAGCCATTTGACCTGCTGTAGTTGGAAGAGCGGCAATTAACTTGCAATAAGCTGTACCGTCTTGATTCTCAATTTTAAAACGTTGATAGTTTTCTTGTTTGATAATAGTTGAATCTTGACGTAGTGTTGATCCAACTGTGATAGCTTGTGCAAGCATAGCTGGATAACGACCTGAATAACCAGTAGTTACTTCAGAAGCTACAACTGCTGTTACAACACCGCCTGAACCAGTACCGCCAGTTACAGCTACAGTCAAGTACTGACTACCGACACCTGTTGTACTAGTAATTGAAGCTGTTGTAGTTGTTGAAACTACAGTGCTTGTAAAGAAGTTTGCATAGCTTGACGCTAAACTAATTTGACTTGTTGCGGCATTAACTGCAACTACAAAGTAAGTACCTGCGGCATAACCTGCACTTGAAGCACCTGAACCTGTAATTGTAAATGCTTGACTTGGAACTAGACCATCTACTGTACTTACAGTTAATGTACCACCAGTTGTTAATGTTAAACCAGTTACTGTACCAGCTGTTGTTACAACTGCTGTTGATGGTAAAGCTGTTGCGCTGGTTAATGATGACAATGTAACAGTTGAAGTACCATTAGTTGCAGTAACAATATAGTTGTTACCTGTTGTATAACCTGTCCAAGTTGTACCACTGATAGAACCAGTTGCTGTTAGAATTTGTCCTACCCAGAATGTACCAGCGGCTTGTGCTGTACCAAAAGTAAAGTTACCACTTGTACCAACTGTGATAGTACCTAAACTTGTACCAGTTGCGCCATAACCAGCGCCTGCTGTTGCGGCAGTAATGCTTACAGTTCCAGTTGATCCAACAACATAACCGTTACCAGCTTGTGTAACTGATACACTGTTAATGCCCCATTGAGCTACAGCAATAGTATTACCTGCACCGCTTGATAATGAACCAGTTGCGGCTAATGCTGATGTAGTAATAGTTCCTGTAGTTCCGCTTAGATACACTGCGCTGGTAATTGCACCAGCTACTGTACCAATTGTAACTGCACCGTTACTGATTGCTGTTGAACCGCCAGTAAATGTAATTGCTGTACCAGCAATAGCGTTAGCATAGCTAGATGCTAGTGTTACTGTTGTTGAACTTGAAGTTGTTGCGGCAACATAATATGTTGTACTTGCGGCTAAACCTGATGTAGTTGTAATCGAAGCGCCAGTAATAAAACTAGTACCTTGAATATAACTACCACTTGTAACTGTTACTGCTGTACCGTTAGTAGCAGTAATTGTGTTACCACTTACTGTTGCTAGTGTTGGAGTAAATTTAATACCAGTTGTTGCTTGTGTAATTACATCAGTTGCTAGATAAGCTACTGTTGCTGTACCAGCTACCGTAATTTGACCAGATACTGGTGAAAAATATGGAGTACCTGTTGCACGAGTTGCACCTTCGCCAGTTAACAATGGAACTGAAAATAACAATGTTGGAGTTGCAGTATATGTACCTGCTGTTCCTACTGTTGCACTTGCTATGCTTGCTCCGCCTAAATCAGCATCGCCTGCTGTGTTTGCGGCACCTAAATTGCCATCTGCGCCGCGGTTACGTGCGCCTAAATATTTTTTGTTTAATGGACGTCCCATTTGTTTTCTCCTTAAGTGACGTTCTAGGTCAATACGCAGTGGGTAACTGCATAAACTTGCCCAATGCAAGCTGACAATGTATTTATGCGTAAGTGATTCTTAAGGCCGCTTGAGAGATATAAGCCAAATCGCTATGCGGATATATTATATTACTTTTAAAACTTACTACAATACCAAAAGTTGGATCAGCTATATTGGCCGCTGTAAGCCCAGTAGTACCCCATAAATCACTACGACCTCCATAGACATTTAAATCTCCAACTGGCGTTAATGGCACATCATTAGGGCCACCTCCTGTGTACATGTTGCTTTGCACAGGATTAATTGTACTAGCATAGTTGTTGCCAATAAGATTACCGTTTAATGTTAGTTGTATTAACAAATCTTCAATACGTGCGGCACGGCGAATGTTTAATGAAAATTCTATACCAACAGGAGTTTGTCCAGTATTAGGAAACTTATATCCAGTACACCACAGTTGGCTTGTGTTAGATAAAAATGTTTCCATCCACAAACCACTAATTGTATATAAAGGTTTTTTAGTAATTGCTTCAACATTCTCAACAATAGTAGTAGGATTAAATTTCCAATCAATACTAGGAATACCTGTTATATTATTAGGAATAGTTACATTAGAAATAGTAGTTGGATTAAGAAACAAGGTTTGTGTCATCATATATTTACCCAAACAAAAAGGCTTCCGAAGAAGCCTTTTATTTTATTACATAAACCTCTTAGGTTATCAAATTAACTGAACTTAACGTTAGCTGAAGTGATAGCAACTAGACCTAAATAGTCAGCGGCGTTACCTAGAGAAGATGCAGTATTTGACAACTCAACATAACCATAACGTGTCATGAATGATACGACTGGTTCAAATGTTGATGGGTCAAGAACAACACCACTGCTCATCAATGGAATGTATGGGCAATAGAATGCTGGAGCATCTGATTCGCTTGATCCTTTGTAACCGATTAGGATACTTGCAGAATCTTGAGCGTAACTGTTTACATAAATCTTCATAGCACCGTTCAATGTACCAACGAACTTGGTGTTTGTCGGAGCTTCGAATGTACCTTCTGTTGTACGAGCAAATGCGCTAGTAGTAGCAGATTGAAGAATTGTCAATGCAAATGGGCTAACAACAGCGTAGTTACCTGCGCCACGACGTGTACGTTGAGCGATCAAGTTGCTTACGCGATTGATCTGAACTGCCAATGCGGCATGCTCGTCACCAACGAATGTTGCTGTACCAGAAACAGCTGACTGGTCATAAGTTTGTGTAGCTGAACCAGCTAGACTTGTTAATGACGCAATGATTTCTTGGTCGATTTCAGCAGTGATTTCTTGTGCTAGAGCAGCCATTACTTCTGCTTCAACGTCAATACCTTGCTGAGCTTGTGCATCCTGAGCTGATTCAAATGTCCAACGAGCTGACAATTTACGTGTTTTCGCTTCAACAGTTTGTTTCAAGATTTGGATGCTCATTCTGTTACCTGCTACACCTTCTAGTGTTGCTGTTGAAGCTGCCTTAGCGGCTGCATCGTTAGCATTACCAGAATATGAAGCCGCAATCTTGAATGGGCTTAGTGCTTCTTCACCAGCTAGTACGTTAGCACCTGCTGAAGTATCACTATAACGCACACGTAGAGTGTGGATTTGACCGACTGGGCCAGTCATTGGTTGTACACCAACTAACTCGTTAGCAATAACGGTTGGCATAACACGACGAATCACCGGTAGAATTACGCGGTTTAATGTTGCAACGTTACCAGCAGAAGTAGCACCAGCAGTTGGAGATTCCATCAAATACTTGCGAGTATTTTCTAGGGTCACACCCATTACTGATTTTTTAGTGCCTTGTAAGCCTTCTAATAGGGCTTCCTTAGTTTCTGCCCAACGTCCGTTTAATAGTTCTGACATTTAAATTTCTCCTTAAAATTTTAGTCCGGCAAGTCTGCGAATGTCAACAATATTACTGCTGTCACTTGACTCACTGCTATTTTGGTTGTTGGAAATCTTATTTCCGGTTATTTCTTTAGCCTCTACTAGTGCCTGTTTCTTCTGCGGAGCTTTACCACCAGCAAGAACTGATGGAAGATACTTGTCAAAACTTTCGTTTAACTTAGTAGTCTTAACGCTCTCCATTAACTCGCTCATGATTTCACGTTGTTCCTTATTTAGAGGAGCAAGCAATTCACTCATGATTTCTTTTCTTTCTGTAGCTTCTTTCAAAGCACGGATTTCAGCATCTTTACTTTCTAGGATCTGCTCTGCCTTAACTACCGCTTGAGCGGCTTCTTGCATTGCTTGATCTTTCAAGTCTATGACTTTGAGTAATTTTGATGTTTCCGATTTTTCATTTAGGTAGCTGCCTTGGTATTCTGCGGCAAAAGCCTCGAATAACTTGCGGCCAAAGTCTGCACGACGAGCGGCTTCGATGTCTTCTTTCAATGTCTTCATTTCAGAACGTAGTCCTGAACTTACAACACCTTCGACCATCTTAGCGGCACGAGTTACAAATGCTTCTTTTACCTTCTTGATTTCTTGACGACCTTCACGGATTAAGCGTACTTTAGTTTCTGCTAAGTCCTTCTTGTCAGTCATAAACTCTGTAATTTCTTGAGCTAAAGCTTCTACAACGAATTGTTCTAGTTTGCCAAATTTGCTTGCCATTGTCACTTGATCTTCGTGTAGTTCACGAACTTCTTTAGCCAATTGACGTGTAACAAATTCTTTCATTACTTCTGCGTCTTTCTTCATCTTCTTAGCATACTTGACTTTCATCTCAGCTAATTGATTACGATCGTCCGCGAACTCAACAATTTCTTGTGATAATTGTTCAGAGATCATACGATCTACTGCTTCAATCATTGTGTTTTTGTCGTGTTCATATTTTTGTGCAAACTCTTCGCGTAGTTGTTGAGCAACTTGTTCACGGTTCTCGTTGATACGAGATTCCCATGCTTGCTCGATCGAAGCTTTGATCTCTTCCGAAATCACATTGTTTTCAAATAACTGTTTTAGCGCATCCAACATGTGATTCTCCTTGTTATTGGAGTCGGCTTATTATACCTAATAAGCTCTCTTTGAGATATTTTTGTGCTTTAGGATCACCTTTCACCTCTTGCGCTATACGCAAGGCACTTAGACCACCGCGATTATTCATCAAGTGTTCGTAAATTGGTGTGGGATATGCTCCTGGAGCACTGGGTTGAGCTACCATATCTACTGTGATAATCTCAAAATCCGATACTTCACCGGATCCGTCATCTCTGACGTTTCCGGATCCGCGACTTGAAACACCTAACTTGACTCCGCTTTCCAGCATTGTCTTGATTAGTTGTCCCATAGGGGTTGGTAAAATTTTCAGTTTACCGTAACCGTTAGGACCGTCCATCCACATATTAACTATCATATGGCTTACACGGTCCAGGTTAATTTTTAGATCATCTGGATGATCTACTTCTCCAAGAACTGAATAACCGTTTTGAATCTGATCGTTTAAGGTCTTGACAGCCTTGCCAATCTCATTCACAGGGTAAACACGCTGGTTAGCGTTACGAATACCGCCCTGGATACAAATCCCGGACATGTATAGGTTTTTCCCATCTTTGTCATCAGACTCAACGATCATTTTTGCTTCGTTGAAACTGAGATTCTCTCGGAGGTATAGTGACATATATTAGTATGTACTCTTTATTATCTTACACGCTTGCTGATCAAACTCTTAGTATTGCTTTCGCCTTTACCACTTGAGTCTGTTGCACCAACTTGCTTACCTGGCTTGTTGAAACCGCTTTGACGATCAATTCCACCACCTGGTACTTGTTTCTTAAATGCTGATTTACCTGCATCACTACCTGGACGATTGTGTACGTTTAAACCTGCTGTTAAGTCTTGTGTTGATGGCTTTAGTAAACCACCTTTTGTTCCGCCAGCTTTAACGCCTGCGTCACCGTGTACTTCAACGTAATTCTGAGCGATGTTAGCAACTGTACCGCCCATATCGTTCTTCATGTTGTCGATTGTTGACTTAGTGTTAACACCGTTGTCGCCATGCTTTGGTGGGCTAACTTTGTTAACGTATTCCATCATTGGCATTTCCATACCTTCGTCTTCCATACCTGCGTCGATATCATGCATTGGCATACCGTCGCCATGAATACCAGGTTCGTTTTCTTCTTCGTGTTCTTCACCAGCTAATAGCTGTTCAAATTCTGCTTTTAGATCTTCTAGTGCATCTTCTAGATCCATAACGCGGTCTTCTAAACCTTCGTCACCTTCGCCGTCGTCATCGCTAGCAAATGGATCTTCTTCGCCATCATCTTCGCCATCATCTTCGCCATCATCTGCTGGCTCTTCTTCGCCATCATCATCTTCTGCGTCATCAGATTCTTCTTCTGAACCTTCTTCTTCCTCAGCGCCTTCTTCTTCCATGTCTTCTTCTACAGACTCTTCTTCCTCTTCCATACCTTCATTTTTGTTTGAATATGGATTTCCGGTGTCTTGGCTGAAGTCTTCAGCTAATAATTCTTCGTAGATTTCACGTGATTTTCCTACTACGATATTGTGGAAAATTTCTTTAGCGGCTTGTTGATCATCGTTGATCAAGGCCTCTAGCATTGCTTCAAATTGAGCGCGATCAGTCATGTTGGTTCTCCTGTGAATATAGTTACAAGGCTGTTTATTATTTACACTAATGTTAAAAAACTAGTGCAATATAGGTGAAAATCAGTCAGTTTTGAC
>Ga0208744_1000781_pt1 | contig 10405 bp, 15 predicted proteins | sample CryBogCBH24Aug09_FD_184620 | JGI IMG/M metagenome (GOLD analysis project Ga0208744, IMG submission 184620) | Freshwater microbial communities from Crystal Bog, Wisconsin, USA - CBH24Aug09 (SPAdes) (version 2) | ecosystem: Environmental > Aquatic > Freshwater > Lake | place: Crystal Bog...
GGGGGAGGGGGTGTTTCAGGCCCGGGGAGGGGGGGAGGGAGCCGGCGGGCCGGCGCTGGAGGGGGGGAGGGGGGAGGGCCAGGGGGGGCGATCGCGGGACCAGCCCATCCGAGTCGCCCAGGAATTCACGAAGTACAATGGTCCCTGTATCTCCGGCCCGAACCACAGGCGGTCCCTGTATCGCCGGCCCGAATCCAGCGTCAGCACCTCAGCCAGTCAGGGGCTTCTTGGCGTGGTCTGTGGGCCAGCACATGACCCACGAGTTGATGTAGTACCACTTGCTGCCAGTGCCTGGATGACCGATCTCGTCGCTCTTCCCCAACGGAAAGAGCTGTTGCTTGCGATTTCGCAGCTCTGCAGGGATGGTCCCGTGGACGCCCACGGGGCTGAGAGCCAGCCTTCCCAAAATTCGGTTGATGGGCACGATGTAGGTCACTGGACGCGGCTCGGGCTGATACAACTGCTTCGTCCCGCTCTCGCCCGCCTCTCGCCACCAAGGAGGCGTGCTCCTGTGGTCCAGCAGGTTTTTGTTCAGTTTGTAAATGGTTTGCACAAAGTTCGTTAAGTTTGCAACTGGTTTACCTGAAAGATCCAACTGCTAGAAAAGGTTTGCACAAGGTTTGAATCAATTGGGTATACCAGTGTAAACTAATATATTTGTTTGCACAAGGTTTGTCTTTGGTTTACATATGGTTTACATCCAATGCAGATAAAATTGCAATTTTGCCTGCCCGGCGCGTAGTCGTACAGGCAATCGATCATGGCGCAGTCACAGTCCTTCAGCACGGACCTACCGTCGGCGTCCTTCATGTCCGTCCTCACCCTGATGCGGAACAGGAGCACCACGCGCCCGTACCAGCAATCTTCCAAAGTGACGTCGAACTCTGCGCGGGGTTTATCGCAAAACGGGGGCGGTGGCATGAAGAAGACATAGTCCATCCGCACTTTGTCGTGGTGGCTCCTGAACGGCCTGCAGTTGACAAACTGCACGCCGAAAAAGTCCTGGTGCCCGATATCCAGGCGGCTGAAGACTTGAATCTCGGGCCTGTCAAGGCCGCGTCCGGCGCCCAGGAAGCGGCCAGATCGCTGCACAACGCGCCTCATCAGCCTTCGAATCTGATGCCCATGCAGCTGATTGTGCCTCCCGTTTGTGGGAGGCAGCTTGATCCGACGACAAAACCAGTGGCTGCGAAAGTCGTGCAGGTAACAGGCAATTTTCCCCCGAAGGTATTTGAGAACAGAGTGTTCAACGACGTAGTCTGAGTCGCTTTCAGTCGACTTGGAAGTTCCAATCGTCTTGCCCAAGGCAGTCAAACCATTGTGGTTGCCAGTGTTGGCACCACCATGCAGGCAATGCATCAGTCTGTGAGGAGTCTGTGCCCTCCTCCAGATGTTGCATTGGAAAGTATCTGCTAGGCTACCCTTCGTCTTCCGGCTTCTTGACCCATCGTAGCGCCGATTTGCGAGCAGGACGGCTCCAGCTTTTGATTTTCGCCACGTGGGACCTTAAAAGAAGCCAGTGACATCAGAAATTTCGAACCAATTAGTTTACATAAAGGTTTGCTGATACCGACAACAAAGTTTACCATGAGCAAACCTATGTACATAAATCACTGTTTATTTACTCTAAGTTTGCATAATTTGCTCAAAATTTGCACTGTGTTTACACATTTGAATACACTACTTTTTCCCAGGAAAAAGTAGTGTATTCAGTAAACTTTGTGTAAATTCTGAGCAAACTTGTGCAAACAAAGAGTAAAACTTGTGCAAACCCCGGTTTACACAGTTTGCTCATCAAAAGTTTGCACAGTTTCCTTGGTTTACACAAAGATATGTAAACTCAATCTAAACCGAGTGCAAACCATGATCAATTTAATTCGGATGGCATGTGCACACAGTGTAAACATGGTGCAAACCTGTTTCGTCCAGGTGCCGCGCCAGCTCCATCGACGCCTCCACGTCCATGTTGTTCTGCAGGAGGCTCCCGCCGAACGAGGCCTGGTTGTTGGTCTTCCGCGCCTTGGTCTTGACGGCCGACTTCATCCGGCACTCCGTCGGCTGCGTCGACATGGTCCTGCAGCGGCCCACAGTGACGTAGTTGTCCGCCCAGTGCGTCATCGCGTGCGGCTTCTCCGTGCACCACCAGGACCGAAAATCCCCGTTCTGGAGCGTGACGCCGTACGGAAACACCCTCTGGAGGGTCTCCAGCGCGCCGCGGCTCATGGTGTCGAGGCGCTCGATTTCCAGAACCGTCAGGTCCGGGGACCGGTACATGTGATACGCCTGCAGGTACTGTTGGATGCCCCCAATGATGGGCCTGAACGGGTCCCGGACGCGGTCGCGAGGGCGCGCTTGCAGGCCGTTGAACCTGTTCAGCTCAGGCTGCGCCAGGCCGTCGAGAACAAAGACCAGGGCAAGCAGCACCTTGGCGACGTCGTTCGCGTCCACAATGGGCTGGGACCTTTCCTTCTTTTTGGTCTTGAGCTCCTTGTTAATCGTCTCGATTCCCTCAAGTATCTTTTGGCTGCCGAGCGTGAGCAGCGTCATGTGCTGCACTGTGGGCGAGTTGCAGAGCAGGAGCAGTTTTGCGTGCAGCCGCTTGACGAGCGGTTCATTGCGTAACCCAAGCGTCGCCTCCAGGTCACGCGTGGCGCGAACGGTGCTCTTGATGATCAGGCTGCTGATTCCGTGTTCGTTGCCGTGCATGGGGTCCTTCAAGGCCTGCCAGCGATCAGGACATGATCAGTGGTGTAAAGTCTGTGCAAACTCAATACGAATAAAGTGTAAACTCATATACACCAAAATGTAAACCTGTTGCGAACTATATAACCCCAGTGCAAACCATGTGCAAACATTGGTCAAACCGAATAGGAACTGTGCAAACTCTGAGCAAACCTGCATCAAGTAGTCGTAGTGCCTGGCGCGCCAGAGAGCGTTCTCGACCAGGTGAACGCCGCCCAGCGCCTTCCTTGTTTTCTCATACAAGGCTTTGCCAGTCTTTTTGTCGAGGCACGCTGCAGTGGGCATCCAACGTGGCCTCTTGCTCTTCGGGTCAGTTCCCAGCTTGAACAGGGCGGGATAGCTGGGCAGGCCTCTCTCGCCGGGCAACCGCCCTTCAAAGGCTGCTCTGCGCACGTCCCTTTCCACGTTCTTGGCATACCTCCGCTCCCACACTGTGTGCGGATCGTGCAGCTTGTTCTTCGGAGCAACACACTGCTTGCATCTCTGGCTGGTCTCGCAGCATTGCTTGTCCTGCTCCTGCTGGTCAGCTATTGAGCCAGCCAGCATGATGTAGGCGAGCCTCACGATGCCATCTGAAAAACGTAGGGCCATGGGGGAGGCCGAGATCTCATTGTAATCGTCCATAAGTACAGCCATCCCCAGGTGTGTCAGCTCCACCTGCCGCCATCATTCATCATTCAACTTGAAAATGTTGTTAGATTTTTTTAAACCAATTAGTCTACTAGTACACAGAGCCTGACAGAGGTTCACTGATACCAAAACAAAGTTTACCATGAGCAGACTTAGTGCAGAAACGACTGTCAATTTAACTTGAGTTTGTCTGGTTTGCTTGTGGTTTGCTCAAAATATGCACAAAGTTTACACAAACCATGATCAAACTAAATTACATCACAGTAACTTGAATGCTCTGGCAGAAGAATATGCTAGAGGCTCACCTTCCTGCGCATTATGCTCTGCGGTCCAGTTGGCGGCCTGCCGGCGGCGTTGGCAACTTTGTCCTTGTAGTGTGGCAGGCACGCCACCATCAGCCAGCTTCCTGGCTCCGATAACTTGTTATCCCCACTGATCCCCAGAGCGACAAAAAACGGATAAACGCTGATCTTCTTGCGCGCCACTGTCACATCCGCGCCGGCGAACAATGGTACCACCGTGACGGGCCTTCCACCCCCCTTGGACTGGGCTGTCACATGTGCAAACTCGTACCAGTCGCCAGTGTTGAATGCCCCGATCACGCGAATCCCATCCCTATCTCTCACCAGCCTGAAGCGGGTGTACATCATCGCATGGGTTAACGCGGGGCGTGCCAGGAGGCGTTTGATGCACGGCAAGAGGTCCCTGTGGTAGAACATGATGCTTTGGTTGCCGTCGAGCGGCTCGTGAAAGTTGATGCTCTTGACACCCTCCGGCACATACGCCTTTCTCACTCTCGTCGTCAGGGTCCGAATGTTGCGAGTTCGAATGTTGCCAGGCCTATAGGCTTTGTTGCATGCCCAGGAGAGCATGTCATCCCCAGCGGCCCTGGACATGTCGCTGCTCACATAGGTGCCAAAGGCCTCGCCCTCCTCCCGGGTGAAGGGGCACGGCTCGCGATCGTGCCAGTGCAGTCCGCGGTCTGCGTCGGGGGGGTCGCCATCCAGCTCGGCCAACTGCAGCGGCGGCCCCGCAGTCAGCCGGCTCAGCTCCTGGCAGGACATTGACGTATGCTATAGTGCAAACTTAAAACAAACCCAAACTAATTTAGTTGCAAACCTTGTGTAAACTTGGCATCATCTTCTGTATATCAAGTGTAAACTTTGTGTGAACCTGTGCAAACCTAAGCAAATAGGGAGCAAACTTTGTGCAAACCATGTGTTATGTGCAAATTTTGTTTGCACAAGGTTTGCACCAAGTGCAAACCTTGTTTCAGGACCGCCGCCGGCGACGCGCGCGCGCGTCACTCACCCTGTCTCTCGGCTGCATGATGGAATTTGGCACGGCTCCGTGCCCTGGGGGTAGGTCGACGTTCGGTCCTCCGCCAAGCATCACCTCCAGTTGGTCCTGCATTTCGTCAGAGTCCCACTCGGCACCTGCAGCCCGGCCTTGAGCGAGAAGCCGCGGCCACTTCTCTCGCCTGCTAGCCTCGCGGCAGTCCGGATACGCCAGTCGGTGACTGTTCCGGTGCCTGCGCAGCAGCGACACAGATGGAAACGTCTTGCCACAGCCTGGGCATTGCAAACGTCGCACTGGCATGGCGGTCGGCGGCCCGGAATCGGACTCGGACTCAGAGCCGGACTGCGAGCCCGGGCCTGACTCGGACGAGCTGGCTGAGTCGGCCCGGGACTCGGCCCGCTCCCTCGCCCGGCGTGCAGAAGCAGCAAGTCCCTTGCGTGGCATCTCAGTCGAGTTTGGCCGCTGTTTCCAAGTTCGGTCTTTAAATCCGCGCGGCAGAGGCCGACCGTTGCCAAACTTGAGTGTCGGTTAACATTTGAACCCTTGAAGAGACGCAGCCCTTCGGCAATGGCAAAGCGTAAACCTGCAGCAGCCGCTGCCAAACCAAAACCGACTTGCAAGACGAAAGCAAGCAAACCCAGCGTATCGAAGGAGTCGTTCAAAAATCAAGCAAACACTGATTATCCCATGTCAGCTTGGGACACTGCAGGCCGAAAGAAATATGATGCACTCAATAAGCAGTATCAGCTCAACCCTAAAGGCCTCAGCAAGTATTTCACGTATCTTGTGACGACGCACTTTCCCAAACAACGCAAGGAGTTTTCAGTGAAAGCTTCAAAAGCAGAGCAACACTCGAAAAAAAAGAGAGAGAATCGACGAGCGTCACGTGCAATGACTGGCCTCCTTCATGTGGGAGATGACGAGCGCTATTCACGCCAGGGAGCAAAGGTGCGAACTTTCCTGTTTTCTTTCAAACATAAAATTGTCTTAAATGATAGGACTGTGTTTCGTTTCCGACTCAAATTCCGAAAGTCTGATACTTTTAGTTGAGATGATTCTGATACTGGTATGGTTTTTGTATTCAGGGCAGGCAATCAACGGAAAATGACGACATGGACGAGCGCGAGGGCGAAGACACCGGAGCCGAAGTCTCGGATAATGAAGAGAACGAAGGGGACGATGCCGACAAGGACAGTGGTGTGGGAGCAAAGCGGAAGCGCAGGTGTGTGTGTGTCTGTGTCTGTCTGTGTGTGAGTGAGTGAGTGAGTGTGTGTGTGTGTAGAGGTACAGACGTTACGGTGTGTATTTGTTGGATTTGTTTTCGCCGACGCGCCCTGCCATGGACAGGGGCGGCAGCGGTAACGACGCCGGTGACGACGGGGCTGCCGATTCGCGCGGCGGCGGATCCAAGGCAGCCAGGTTTGTTTGTTTGTTTGTGTGTGTGTGTGTGTGTGTGCTCGCGCGCAAGTGTGTTTGTGTCGAAGGTGTTGGTTATTAATCGCGCTATACTTTCCGGTGGTACAGGAAAGATGGAAGCGACAACGAAGACGAACAAGACGACGACGACGACGAAGCTGCCGATTCGCGCGGCGGCGGATCCAAGGCAGCCAGGTGTGTCACTTGTGTGCGAGTGCGTGTAAGTGTGTGCGTGTGGGTGACACGGGAGGTGGCAGGGGAGGACGAGGCCGCGGCGGTGACGGCGGCGGCGGCGGCGACGACGACGACGACGACGACGGGGCTGTCGAATCAAGTTCGCGCGGCGGCGGATCCAAGGCAGCCAGGTGTGTCACTTGTGTGCGAGTGCGTGTAAGTGTGTGCGTGTGGGTGACACGGGAGGTGGCAGGGGAGGACGAGGCCGCGGCGGTGACGGCGGCGGCAGCGGCGGCGACGACGACGACGACGACGACGACGACGGGGCTGTCGATTCGCGCGGCGGCGGATCCAAGGCAGCCAGGTGTGTCACTTGTGTGCGAGTGCGTGTAAGTGTGTTCGTGTGGGTGACACGGGAGGTGGCAGGGGAGGACGAGGCCGCGGCGGCGACGGCGGCGGCGGCGGCGGCGACGATGACGACGACGACGGGGCTGTCGAATCAAGTTCGCGCGGCGGCGGATCCAAGGCAGCCAGGTGTGTCACTTGTGGGCGAGTGCGTGTAAGTGTGTGCGTGTGGATGACACGGGAGGTGGCAGGGGAGGACGAGGCCGCGGCGGCGGCGGCGGCGGCGGCGACGACGACGACGACGACGACGACGACGGGACTGCCTTTTCAGTCGGCAGGACTGCCGTTTCGCGCGGCAGCGGATCCAAGGCAGCCAGGTGTGTCTCTTGTGTTCGAGTGCGTTCAAGTGTGTGCGTGTGGGTGACACGGGAGGGGTGGCAGGGGAGGACGTGGCCGCGGCGGCGGCGGCGGCGGCGGCGACGAGTCGAGGTATGTCATCGTGCCTGTGCGCGTGCCTGTGCATAGTGGGTTGATCTTTCCGCTGCAGAGGTCAGCTGTGTCTCTCGTCCAAGAGGGAGGATGCGAGTCGCGAATATACCGAGGTACTAGTAATTCCTGCGTAGCTGGGCAGTGCTTTGCACGCGCTGAGAGACGGGCTTTTTCGCACTCACAGGCATTGTGGCTGGCCGTGCACCAAGGCCAGGATGAGCGAATCCGGGAGCTAGAGCGGCAGTTGGCAGAGGCGCAGGAGGTCGCTGATGTCCGGCTGTGGACCTTGCATGAGCTGAGCAACGGTGCCGGCCGTCAGGCTATAGATCTCTACCGGGCTGGAGAATTGCAGCTCCGCATCAGCAGTGTCAGGAGAAATCGTGTGCAACGATATATATGGGAAGCAGATGGCGCCATGAGACGGGCGATTGCGCCCTGAAAAGGAAATCATGATAACTCATCCTTCTCCCCATTGTGTGCGTGCGGGCTGGGCCAGGGTCTGGGGGCCCGGACCCTCAGGCACTGGGGGAGGGGGGCATTAAACACATCCCTGATTTTGCTGTTGATTGGCGCAGTGATGTGGAGTCGAGCTACCACGGTAGCCTGAGTTCAGGGTCCGGGTCAGACACAGGCTCTTCTGATTCAGACCTTCCGTCGAACTTGAAAGGCAAGTATGCTAACAGTGGTGCAGGGACCAAGACAAAGGGCGTGTCCTCCCCACAGGTAATGCACTGTTTCACAGTGTGTTAAATTGGGTGTTCGTGGGGATTCACTGGGAATTGTGGCTGGCGGGGGGCTGGAGGGGGGGGGTAGCAAACTAAGAACAAAGTTTACACACAGTGTGTAAACAGTTTACACACAGTTTACACACAGTGAGTAAAGTTTACACAGGCTGGAGGGGGAGGGTAGCAAACTTATAAAACGTTTACACACAGTGAGTAGAACGTTTACACGCAGTTTACACACAGTGAGTAAACGTTTACACATTGCGTGCGGAAGGTTTACAGTATGTTTACTCAACAAGCATGACCGATGTATATATATTTTTAGGTTGGGAATAGCAATCGTGCGGCTCATGGCTCTGCAAAGAAGGCTGCACAAGGGGAAAGTAAGAGCAAGAACCGACGTGAATCAATTGAGGATTCATTCTTCTTTCGGAAGCATCACGATGTGCTCAAGCCAATTTATAAGTGGTATCAACTGCACATGTTCAGTGTGTATGGGGCACACTTCAAGTGGGAGGCCATCCACAGGAGCGACTGTGTGAATACGCTTTTGGATGCAGCCAGAACTTGCTATAGATACTCGGATGAGGTCGTTGCGAGGTTCAGGAAGGCTGTCCTCAAGGAGTGCACCGGCGACCAGGGCGATCTCACGCCAAGGTAAGATCAGCGTTGTCCTGTTGATTAAATTCGCTAGCTTGTGCTCCATTGCTCACTACTCAACCGCAGTCGCGACCTGGCACTGGTCCTTGTTGCTCTCAATAACAGCTGCAAGAAGCGCATTGAGGCGGCCACAAAAGCCACCGCCAGCTTTTTGAACAATGTTTTGTTTCCAGTTTCAGGCACCCACAGAAGCATGGTCAAGATTTTGGGAATGACAGGCGAGCGCGCAGGGATGTGCCCCCTCGAAATGCATATTCCTAAGGGCTTCCAGCAGACTATCTTCCCTATGTCTGACGCTGAGGTGCCTGGCAAGCCCCTCCTTAAGGGAGTACGCAACAAAGAGCTTGAGCTAGCGATAGGACTGCTCCGCATGTTCGATGCGCGGAAGAACTCTTCGCAACCTGGAGGCGAGCCCAACTTTGACTTCTTCGACCCCAATCGCAACTACGTGCGGGGAGGGGGGGCCGATCCCTATGGCCCTCTTTGGCCCCAGATCTTCGATACTACCTGTTCGCCCTTGGCGCCGTATCTGTCCAACATGATACAACAAGCTAAAACCCCATATGCAGTTCAGAGCGCGATGGCCGCCACGATCAATAGGTAGACACACACGCCCGCATGGTTGCATGTTTACAGTTTCGCATATAGTTTACACAATGTTTGCATTACGCTTGCAGGACTGTATGGAAGGATGGGAGACAGCGCGTTGTGAAGCATACAATTATATCACCCCGACTGCTTGCCCTATCGGACGTCATCATGCGCAAGTCCATGTACCATTCATTCTTCCAGTATGAGAAAAGAGTCCCATTGGACGAGCGTGTCCACTTCCTGAAGACGATGGAAAAATTGCACCAAAGCCAACACGCACTGCTTCAAGGTACTATTATTAGCGAAGTGCTTCTGTCAAAGTGTAGTGTAATGCTTTGCATGTTGATGCGTGTGTGTTGCGCAGGCTTCTGGATCCGACTTATCGACCCGGACGACTCCGAGTCGGCGTGTTTATCGGCCCAACCGCAAGAGGACGCTCTGAGCAAAATACTGGGCTCCGCTGCCAAGGTTTCCGCCTCCAGGGCCGACTCGAGCGGAGGCGGCGGCGTGCGCCACGAGTCGAGGAAGCCCCCGGATCCAGCATCCGCAGTTTCTCCGTCGAAGAGCAGGGCCCGTGGTCAGGCTGCAGCTTCTCCTGGGAAGGGCGGCAGGAAGTCTACAGCTTCTTCTCCTGCGAAGGCCACCGGCCGTGAGGGCACGGACCCAGAAGCAACGCCTCCTTCCACGCCGACGGACCAGCGCGCACGCAACGGGTCGCGTGGAGGCGACAAGAGCGACAACGAGGGCTAAGTACCTGCCACGAAAGCAGCTGGCACAGCGCGCTCGTCTGCTGAGCAGCGCCGCGGCGGATGTACCTGCAATGAAAAAGTTTACACCAAGTTTGCACTTTGGATGATTCAAGTTTACACCAAGTTTGCACTGTAAACTTATATTGGTTTACACAAAGACTGAAATTGTACAAACTAGTTTACACACAGTTTACACATTAAAAGTGACAAAACTGAAACAAGTTTACACCAAGTTTGCAAGACCCAGACAGAAATTTACACGAAGTTTGCAAAACCAAGACAAAGGTTTACACAAAGTTTGAAAATACTGTGAAAAGTTTACACTAAGTTTGAAAAAACTAGAAAAAAGTTTACACAAAGTTTGAAAAACGCAAAATAAGTTTACACAAAGTTTGAAAAACGCAAAATTGGTTTACACTGAGTTTGAATAGCACTGAAAAAAGTTTACACAAAGTTTACACTAAGTTTGAAAAACAGCAAAAAAAGTTTACACAAAGTTTACCATGAGCAAACTGTGTAAACCTGTGTAAACAAATTGCAAAGTTTACACGTTTTTGCCCCCCGATGTGGGGCACACTTCAAGTG
>Ga0208744_1000782_pt1 | contig 10389 bp, 10 predicted proteins | sample CryBogCBH24Aug09_FD_184620 | JGI IMG/M metagenome (GOLD analysis project Ga0208744, IMG submission 184620) | Freshwater microbial communities from Crystal Bog, Wisconsin, USA - CBH24Aug09 (SPAdes) (version 2) | ecosystem: Environmental > Aquatic > Freshwater > Lake | place: Crystal Bog...
TGTAAGACAGCATATGAAATTTGCTGTAAAAAATTTAAATAAAAAAACAAAAGAAGAAATAGCTTTGGAAATGTATACTTTTCATAACAAAAGACTACAGGAATTGTATACAACAAGGGAAGAAGAAAAAGAAGAAGAAAATGGAGAATGTGAAGAAAAAATAGATAGTGTTGTTGAAAAACAAAATAATAACAATACATTACAAAAGTTTTCAGATTTTATTACAGATAAATTTCAAAAAATAGATCATTATAAAATAGATAATAAATGGTGGTGGTGTGGTAATGAAGTAGCTAAATTGTTTGGTTATAAAGATTATAAAAACACGGTATGTAAATTAAAATGTCCAAAGATAAAATACGAAAACATGGTTGATTTAAGCATTGGTATCGTACCAATGCTTCAACCATCAACAGTTTTTATTGAAAAACGTGGTATTTTTCAACTTGTACTAACTTCAACAATGCCATTGGCTGTACAATTTCAAGATTTATTAATAGATGATATTATACCGTCTATTTTACAAAATGGAATGTATATATCACCATCAATAACATCTCAACAATTAGAAACATTACAAACACAACTCGAAACAGAACGCCAAGAAAAGTTACGAATTGAGCAAGAAAAAGAACAGTTACAATTACAATTATACCAGCGTCCATCATTAGATCTTGTGTTCCAAAACAGAATTGTAAATGAACAATATAAAACAGAATATATTTATATAATAACAAGTAAACAATATGCCGAACAGAAAATATTTAAAGTAGGACGTACAAATGATACAAAAAAACGATTAGTGTCTTTAAATACATCAAATATAACAGATAATCAACAATTATATGTATGTGATAAATTTCCATGTTTTAATGCATGTAAAGTAGAAGAAACGTTGTTTTTAATATTACATAATTACAGATATACAACAAAACGTGAATTTTTCGTATTCAATTACAACAGTTTGAAAAAATTAGTAGAATGTGTTTGTATTCATAATAAACAACAATATGAATTATTTCATGATATAATAAACACAGAACAGCATCAGCTTATACCTAGTTATATACCACCACCATTATCAACACATTATAATACTAATGATACAAAAAAGACAAAAATTGATCAATTTTTTAGTAACGTATAATTACAATAGTATATTAAATGAACGTAAATGATGTGTTTGAACATAGTTTATTTTATGTGTTATATCAACAACAACACTTGTATATAAATTTAAAGAAATACCAGTATCATGTTGATCGTTATGTGTATAAACTGTAATTACATCAAAAAAATCTAGATAATTAATTTTTAAACGAATAAAATCTTGTATAGGTATTTTTTTTCTATTATACATATGTACTTCAAAAATTTCAGTACTATGCGCAATAGCATAATCTGTTGTCGTTGATGACATGTATTCATCTGAAAATATTAATTTTTGTTCATCATTTGTAGTTATATCAAGAATAGGATTAGGTGTTTTATCTGTATAATACTTTTTTTTATTATCACAGTTACTACTTTTTTTAAAATGTAGTTTATATTGATCATCTAAAGTAGATGTTATTTTTAATATAACATAATCATCTTTTTCGTTTATTTTTTTTAAATTTTTAACAATTTCATTTACACGATGATTATTTAGATCTATATCATAATCAATATATTCTATTAAACTTATTAATTCTATAATTTGTGATTGTTGTTTATATACTTCTATTTTTAATTCTTTTATTTCATTATTTAATAATTCTATATTATTTTTATTATTATACAATTGTGTATTGTCGTTATTATTAAAAGATGGTATACATTGTCCCATGTTTATAAATAAACAATTTACTATACTGTATATTATTTATTTATATACATGTTAACATTGTAAAAGTAACGTGTTTTTTTGTGGGTTTCCCCTTTCCATTTTTTCCTTTTTATAATGTATTTTTTATTTTATTTATTTTTATTTATTTCCCCTATTTTTCCTTTTTATGTATTTTTATTTATTTACTGACGATTAATATCTACAGATACTGAACATATAATATTATTATTGTCTTTTTTATTTTTTAAAGTATAAACATGTGTAATTTTTATAATACCGGTATGATTCATATGAACACTTTTTCTTGTAACAAAAGATATATCATCGTACAGATAAATACCAACACGTTTGCATTTTTTTATATAAGATGAAAATTTAGAATATACATCGTGTTGATGTGAATCTGAACATGAAAAACATTCCGATATACTATTACATAATACTAATTGTTCACTTGTTTTATAAAAACAAATAGCATCGTGTAATTTTTTTTCTAGTTTTTGTTTTGAAATGTGTATATATGTTTCTTTATCATACATGAAAAACTGTTTAATAATATCCCACACATTATCATCAAACACCACAGTACCATTTGTAAATTGGTCCATTTGAATGAATCGTTTGTTGTTAATATAAGTAAACAGTAGTTTAGTTTATGAACATTGGTTTATACATGTCAAGGGCATTCTTGATAAAGAACACGTAACGTAATGTAACGTACTGTTGTTTGTGTAACGTTTTTTTTTGTGGGTTTCCCCTTTTCCCCCGTTTTTTCCTTTTTATGGTGTTTTTGTGTGTTTTTTCCCTTTTTCTATTTTCTCCCCCGTTTTTTCCTTTTTATGGTGTTTTTCAGTGTGTGGTGTTTTGTGGTATTTAACGACGTCTCTTCTTAGTCTGTTCCTCTTCGTATTCCATGAGCCTGTCATAATCATCAAAGGTGTTGTTGAAATTCGTATCATGCCAAGGATCTTGGACATCATCCGAACTAGTTTCATCAACACGCCTCTTCTTAGCCCTGAAAGTATCAAAGTTAACATCATAGTCATCATCGTCGTCTTGAACAACTTCCTTTTCCTCCATAACCATTTCCGTAGTGTTTGTAGCTTGGACAATGCTTGTTGTTTCGATTACACTTGTTGCTGGTTCCCGATAAAGATCACGGTATCTGTCTTCGTATTCAACAAAGAACTTCTTCATCTTTTCAGGCTCCATAACATGCGAAAGTCTACAAATTTCATGAGCATTTCCAAAATCATACAATTCACCTTGAATAAGGCCCGAGGAAACAATTCTGCTTGGTTCAATACCAAAATAAGTCTTCAAAGTCTCTGATCCGCCTACAGACGTTTTCCAGTTATCAAAGTCAACACCCATATCGTCAAAAACCCTAGTCATGTTAACATGCCCGTTGTTCTTAGCCATATAAACTGTTACCTTTGACACATTATCCGTTGCAGCGTAATAAGTGTCATCCAAAGCCTTAAATGAAATGCCTCCCATGGTGTACGTGTTTGTTGTTAGTCGTATGGTGATAAAGATGTCATGGGTTTTATTATTTTTTAGAAACACGACATGTCTAGGGTATTATTTTTGACGCGTTTTTATTGTTTAATATAAATAGACAATAATTAGATAATAAAGACTAGTTATTTCATATTTTAAAATTATGGCACGCATGATTGAAATATTATATCTTTTAAAACACAAATTATCAAAAGATATAATATTGTATATATTAGACTACAATGCAGATTATAATGATCAATTAAAGAAAATATTTTATGAAATGAAACCTTTATTTTATAGTTGTTTATATGAAAATAAATTTTATACTTATCAACATCATCCTTATACTAAAATAAGTTCTATTTGTATATCTTGTTGGAAATATAACAAATCAGAATATAAAAAAATAAAAAATAAAGATATAATAACAACTTAAAGAACAATACTAAATGAATACATTATCAGAATATAATTTAAAAAAAATACAAAAACTGAAATATGTGTTTATATTATACAATATGTTACATCCTAGATATAAAAATATTATAGTATATTCACCATCACATATAATAAACAATTTAACTGAATTTAAGAATTTTTACACTATGTCGTTTAACAGATATTCGTCTATTTCTTCACAAGCTTATATTTATTTTACATATATATATAAAAATACATATTATTTAGACAATACGGATTTTTTAATAACAAACAGTACAACTTTTTAAAAATAAAAAGAAGAAAGAATATAAAGAAATAGTATAATTTTTATTAACAAAGTTTAAAAACATACACTTTTTTTTTAAGAAGAATAATTATAAAATAATGATGGATGTTATACAATCACGTGCTTGTGGTGAAGAAATGGAAGAAAAATTATCCTCTTTGTCTAAAGAAATACAAACATATGTATCACAATCAGATACTGTTTATTATAATACAGAAAAACGTACACAATTTATACATCGTTTAATGAACTATGAACGAGATGTTTTAAGTAGTGATTGGGGTGGGTATTGTGAATCGTATCGTCGTCCATTTATTCAACGTATAGATTCTATGTTATTATCATTAGATGATCATATACCAACACGTCCAGATTATGTATTTAAACAACCTAGAGAATCTTTTTTAGAAAAAGAACAAAACGGTGTTATTGATATATATACACGTCAATATACCAATTATGCACAATTACCAACATATAATACATATAATAATATAAATACTGCTAGTATTATATATCATAATGCTAATAATATTAATATAAATAATACCAATACCAATACTACAAATATACCTAACACGTCATCGTGTATGTATACACTTCCTTTATTTATAACTATACCAACACCTGTTTTATATGAACAAGAAAACTGTTCTATTTGTTTATCACCTTTTCAATCAAAAGACAATACATGTCCAACATATTTAATATGTAAACATCGTTTTCATACACAATGTATTAAAAAATGGTATTATTTAAATAAACATGAAAAAACAACATGTCCTATATGTAATCATTGTATATTTACAATACTATAATAAACATTAAATAATACTAGTACACGTTGTAGGATTTTTAATATTATCATAAAAAGAATAATTTTTACATTGTTTAAAACATATACCATTAATAATATTTTCATCTGTTGAACAAGGTGGTAAATGAAACGATACATTCATATCGTTTACTATATTAGATACATCACGAATAGATGAATTTTCAGGTACTGCTGTATTACGTAATACTTGTTTTGGATTATTATACACACACGATGTTGGTTTTTTATTATTATCATATGTATATGTAGGACATTGTTTATAACATAATCCATTAATAACTACTTCATCATCATAACACGGCATAGAATGTGGTTTTGGTATAGATATAGTTGTATCTATACGTTGTCTGTCTTTTATATCAAATTCGTTTATAATCATAGTAGATACATCTTCATCATAATACGATGTTAAAGGATACATGGCTTTTGGTAATGATAACACGTTGTTATATTTAAGATAAGGTGATGGTATAGGTACAGATGGTATAACAGTTGATAATATTTTCTTTGTTAATGAATCAGACATGTTACTAACATTTACAATAGCTGAATTTAATAACGAAACAGATGTATATATAACAGTATCTGTTATATTAGAAACTTTAATTAAAATAACATGTTCGTGTTGTTCTAATGGTTTTTTCGTTGTGTGTTTATAATATATATAAATAATATAAATTAACAGTACAAATACTAAAAAAATAAAAAAAGATGAAAAAACAGTACTCATATTTTTATGTTTGTTAATTGTATTTAGTTTAATAAAAGATTTGTTTTTTTTTATTAGTATATTGACTATTACAAAATTTAAGAAATTCTTTTAAATTTATAGATGTATTGTATTTATTATTATAATATGTTAAAACAATATTATATATATATGTTCGTCTTTTTCTATATTCATCATCTGTTTTAGAAAGAGAAGAATCTATATTATCACGTATATATGTTTTATAAATATATTTTGTTTCATCAAGTACATCACCTTTCATTAATGCTATTTCGTTTTTACCGGTAACATATTGTTTTATATAATTAATAGCTTGTGTTGTTATAATCCAATTATTAGGTTTTTTTTTATGTTTATGTTTACATACGGGAACAGTTTTAACACCAAATAAAGACATTGTATCTGTATTAATATCTAAACATACTTTTACAACAGGTGTTTTTTTTTCCATTAGTATAAAAAAGTTTATGTTTGTTTATAAATAAAAAATATAAAAATTAATCCATATACGTTTCAACAATATGTTCAATATTTTTAATAAAAGACGAATTTGTATTTTTTAATTCATAAAACTCAATTGTTACAGAAATATAATACAACATGAAAAAAACATACCATTCGTATTTTGTTAACATGTTTTTCATGTTTGTTATTTTTTATTATGTAGTAGTTTTTTTAATATTTAAAAAGAAGTACTAAATAATAAATAATTAATAAAACGCATTTATTATTATTATTATTATTGTAATATAAAAGAAAGTAAAGTTTTATTTATTTTATATTGTGATAATATATCCGCATATATTTCAGATAACCATGCATAAGGATCAGTAGTTTTATGTTTAATATTATCAAAATAAGATAATTTATTAAATTTTGAATGAAATAAACACCAATTCCATATACGTCTTTTTAATATAACAGATATATTATTATCCATATTATTAGTTAATTCAAAAGGTGGTAAATTTTCGTCTGTTTCGTTTATTAAATCTGGATCTACAATAAACATTAATTTATTTTTTAAAATACATTCTTGTTGATAACAAAAAACATCTTCGTTTATTCCTCTATTTAAACATTCAAAAATAGTATCAATATAAACTTCTGTAATAACATCGGTACATATATTAAGAAATGTAAAATAAGATGTAGATGTGTTGTTTTCTTTTTGCATATGAATTATTAATTCACGAAAAGAAGATACCATATTATCACCATGTATATCGTTATATATTATTTTTATTTCATTATTATATTTAGATTCTGTTAATATTTTTCTCAAATTATATAATTTTTGTGTTATTATTTCTTCTGGTATAAATCCATATTTATAAAATAATAAACACAAACGTACAGGAACAGATGATATAGTATTTGTGTTTGTATTTGTATGTATTCCAAAAGATATAGATAAACGTTTTTCATATACTGTTAAATCTTTTTTATACATTTCAGGATCTTCTGTTTTTTTACGTAATGCATCGTTTACACTTGAATCTGTCCAATCGTGTTTTACTATAACTGTATCTATATCTTTTATTTTATTTAATAATCTACCAACATCTGTTTGTTCTTGATCACAATAAACACTTGTATAATCTGGATGATAAATATAATTAAATCTATTATAATACACATTTCCATATATGGTTAAAGTACATAATTTTGGCCAATCTTTTCGTAAACCATCGTTATAATTTAACATACCATCAAAATCTGGAAAATATTTCTCAAAATCTTTTACAATTCTATCATCAAAATTTTGTATTATAGGTATCATATCATCACTTATTAAAAACAATATATCAAAAGTAGGTGCCATCATATCTCTATTAATAGCATGTATTTTAGAAGTAGATACATCGTATTTATAAAATACAGGATAACGTGTTTTAACTTCTGTTTCTATAAATGAACGAATAGTATCGTTATTCATACTACTATCATCAGTATCCATTGTTATACAAAACATGTAATCGTGTAAATTAGATAACATAGACATGTATGTTTTCATTTGTTTTATAAATTGATCAGGTCTTTCTCGTGTAGGATATTTAAAACATATTTTTCGTCTAGTACTGTATAAAGGATGTGTTGTTGCTTCATTTATAAGATTTATTACTTTATCCGGTATAGTATATATAGCATTTATTCCTTTATCCATAAAATATAATTTATTACACGTGTTTTTTGCATGACATACACATACCATTAATTTTGTTATATCTAATTTTGAACAAACTGTTTCTTCATGACCATCTATCATTGAAGCTCCTTCACCATATCCTTGTTCATGAAATTTATATTTTTCCCATCTACTTTTTAAAAAACACATTGTAGCTTCATGTATTTGACGTGGTGATACACAATTAATACTTATACGTATATCTGGTTTATGTGTATAATAAAACAACATTGAATTACTACCAACCATTTGTTTATGTAAACGTAACATTTCATATAAAGAATATGTTATATATGTTGGAAAATAATAATCATCATCATCCATAAAAATTAATACAGGATGTGATGCAAGTTCACATAGTTTATTACGTTTTTGTCCAATTGTGTATTTATTAGTACTAGGATGACGTATATATTGTATAGAAGAAATATTATGTTTTTTTAATTTTTTTTTAAATAATTTATGATCTAATGTATAATTATCTGATGAATCGTCTATTAAGACAATTTCAACATTTTCTGGATATTTTTGTACAAACGATTGTGTACTAATATTATGTATTATAAGATTTAAAAATGTAGGTCTTTCATAATACGCAATTAATATTGATACTTTTACATTATCTAAATAAGTAGATAAAATAGTATTATCGTCCATTATAAATATTAATAGTATATATGTATATATATTTTTAAAATTTAAGCGTATTTTTTAATACCGTGTTTAATGTATTAAAAAGTTATAACAATATTATATTAAAATTTTATCTTTATAACTACAAAAATAAAGTAAGTACAAATGTCTGAAAAAGAAACTATATTAATGTTATCTAGTAATAAAAGTTCTATGGTATTTGATATAACAACACCTTTTATAAATGTAAATAGTATAGAAGTATTAAAAACAAGGATTACACAATCTGAAAACACATTTGAAATAGAACGACGTGTACCGTTTATATTATTATCTACATGGATACCTTATCATGTTGCTATTAATCCTGATAATATATTAAATATTATATCATCTGTATCTTATACTGTAAACAGTTCAACAACAGATAAAATATCATATATGCCTTTAAAAGAATCGTATTCTTTAACATTGTACAATATTGAACATAATACAAATACTGGTTTATATTTACCATATTTCAATGACGATTATTATTCTGGACAATCGTTAGCAGATATGACAAACACATGGTTACAAAATATATATAATAATGAAACTTTTTATTTTTTATATAGTTATCTTTTTATGGTAGGAACTCTTGATAATACAAATAATGATACTTACGGTTTTGGTATAAATTTTGATTTTATGTTTTTTAATGCAATGTACGATTATTACTACACAGGTTCTGCTTATAATATACCACCAGATACAACTGTTAGTAAACAATTTTTTGTTAATTTTTTTAACGATGCTAGTGTTAATTCACATTTTTCCAGTTATTTATTATCTACTTATAATGTGTCTTTAAGCATGTATATTGAGAATGATAAATTAAATATACGAGCTGTAGCAAAAGATAATAGTTTTGTAAACAATGGAAATGTTTTTCCAACTATGTTTTTTGGATGGTATGCTACCTTTAAATTTTTAGGTTTTATTCAAGAATTACCAATACCAGGAACTATTCCATCTTATTATCCAGTAGCACAAACTGTTAATGTTTATAATCTTAACAGTAATTATGTTAACCAAGGTACACATGGATACAATTTAACAGGTGCTACATTTATAGGTGGTATTGGATGGCCAGGACATGTTCGTTATCCACCTAACCCGTTTACTACTTCTTTTGGTTTAAAATTTTCAGATTATCAAATATCACCTTCAACTACTATAAAAATAACATCTGATAATTGTCATTTTTATTGTTTTATATACAGTTACAGTTTAAACAAAATAATAAAAATTTTTGAATACGATTTTATTATTGGTACTTTTTCTATTACAGATTTTTTACAACAAAAATGGAATGGAAATTTTTTATGTATGTATTATATTCCAGAAATACAAAGTTTTGTGTTTACAGTATATAAAGGTTGGATAGCTTATATATTCAATACACCCCCTTATCCTGTTCCCTATACGTATAAAATACATTTTTTAGCAAATTCAAATATTTTATCACAATTAGGGTTTTATGTTCAACCTTATGGTATAAACAGCGAACCTCTTTTTTATACATTACCTGTTGTTTCAACACCAACAACTATGTCAATAACTGCAAAATATCCATTTTCACATGTACCAAATGTATCGTGTGTATATGTATCTAATACAAATACTATATCGTTTAACGCTTCGTATTCGTTTCAAATATATCCTTTAAACGGGTATGAAGTATACGGTTTTCAAGAAAATTATGTACATATAGCACAACCTGTTTATAATTCTTTAAAAACGTATAGTATACAATTGTATAATAAAATATGTTTAAAAGGTTCAAATGTTGTATATATACAATGTAACGAATGGTATATGAATAATATAATACGAGATTATGGTAATTTATTCGCAGAAGTTTATTTTTGTAATCCTAAAAATTATATATATCAAG
>Ga0208744_1000785_pt1 | contig 10377 bp, 14 predicted proteins | sample CryBogCBH24Aug09_FD_184620 | JGI IMG/M metagenome (GOLD analysis project Ga0208744, IMG submission 184620) | Freshwater microbial communities from Crystal Bog, Wisconsin, USA - CBH24Aug09 (SPAdes) (version 2) | ecosystem: Environmental > Aquatic > Freshwater > Lake | place: Crystal Bog...
TTGCTTATCCACTGCCAAAACTTTAATCTTGCGGGTTTAGGAGTACGTTCATTAAACGATACCTTATGGGTATATTTGCCATAGGGAAGTTCATCACAGATGATTTTATAAGGATTATTCTTTAAAAATTCTAGTTCTGCGATATCGTTTGGTTCGTGTATCGCAGTAACACACCAAGATAAATCGTTTAGAATGCTATCAACGATTTCTCTATCGGAAGTATAGACATTAAAAATAGCATCTTCTGTGCGTATTTTAATGTCTTTTTCTAGATGTGGCTCAATTGCTGTTAGAAATTTATGCAAGTTAATCTTGTTAATTCCTCTCCAGAATGGAGTATCGTGTTTTTTTGTATAAAAAGATTCGTCGGTACAAAACTTTTTAACCCACTCAACTCCATTCTTTTTAATCAAACTGGCCCCTTTAACCTTCATTTCGATTTTGAAGGGCCATTGATTAAAGAACAGCTTTTTAGTCGACAGTTTCTTCATCTGCGCTTTCGTTAGTAACTTTCTCTACGCTAAGGATTTCTACTAGTTCAAATTCAAACTTGTCATCTTTGTGCGTTAGGTTAACGACGCCACCGTTTGACAGTTTGCCAAACAGGATTTCACGTGATAAAGGCTTTTTAATTTCTTCGTCAATAACACGTTGTAGCGGACGAGCACCCATCTTAGGATTGAATCCTTTCTTAACCAAGTATTCAAGGGCAGATTGATCTGGCTTAACATGGATATTCTTATCTTTGATAAGAGCATTAAGTTCGTCAACAAACTTCTTAACAATTTTAATCATAGTATTATGATCAAGTTTACCAAATTGGATAATGCCATCTAAGCGATTGCGGAATTCCGGAGCGAAAAATCGATTAACAGCATCTTTATTATCGTAGTCCTTATCCATCTTGCCGAAACCAATAGCATTCTTCTCAGCATCTGCGGCACCTAAGTTACTAGTCATAATAAGAATAGTTTGACGTGCATCTGCTTTCTTACCATTAGAACCTGTAATGAAGCCGTTGTCCATTAAGCCTAATAACACTTGGCTAACGCTTGGATGTGCTTTTTCGATCTCATCTAACAATAGTACACAATTAGGATTTTCTTGTAATTGGGTGATCAACTGTCCTGCGTTGTCGTCGAAGCCAACATAGCCCGGAGGAGCACCAATGAACTTGGCAACACTGTGTTGTTCTTGGAATTCGCTCATATCAAAGCGTACAAGTTTAACACCCATAGACTCTGCAAGCACTTTGGCTGTTTCTGTTTTACCACAACCTGTAGGACCAACAAATAAGAAGTTACCAACTGGCTTATTGATAGCTTTTAAGCCAGCTTGTGCGATATAAATCTTGTCGAGTAGAATATCGATAGCCTTTTCTTGTCCAAAGACTTTATTACGCATGTTTTTATCCATCTCTTTGAGATTTTTATTTTCTTTACTGGAGACTTGTTCAATTGGTAGATTAGTAATCTTGGCAACTTCGAAAACAATTTCTTCGTGATCAACAATACCATTTTCTTCGTCTCGTACTTTGAAACGGGCACACGCACAGTCGATTAAGTCGATAGCTTTGTCTGGTAGTTTACGGTCCGAGATATATTTGGCTGAATACTTAACAGCATCGATAATTGCCTGGTTAGTGATTTTAACATTATGATGTTTTTCGTAGTATTTCTTAAGTCCTTTAAGGATCTTGATAGCCACTGCTTCGTTAGGCTCGTCAACTGTAACACGCTGGAATCTGCGCATCAAAGCACGATCCTTTTCAAAGTGTTTACGGTATTCTTCCCATGTTGTACTAGCAATAACTTTAAGTGTACCTTTACCTAATGCTGGCTTTAACATATTAGCCATATCGTTAGATCCACCGCTTACTGCACCTGCACCGTTCATCATGTGAGCTTCGTCGATAAACAAGATAGCGTTCTTCTTGCGCTCTAATGCTGTGATAACCATCTTTAGACGTTCTTCAAAGTCACCGCGATACTTACTACCAGCCAGCATAGCTGAAATGTCTAATGAGTACACTGTGTGATCCTTGATATATTTAGGAACAGTACCGGCTAGTATCTTATTGGCAAGTCCTTCAGCAATAGCTGTCTTACCAACTCCCGGATCACCGATCAGCATCACGTTTGACTTAGTACGACGTGCAAGGACTAATTGGATCTCTTCGATTTCTTTGTCCCGGCCGATAACTGGATCAATCTTTTTCTCCTTAGCACGTTTGCTAAGATTGGTACAATACTGTACTAACATTCTTTCTAGTTGCGGACCTGCTGTGCCTTGTGCTTCGTCAACTTCTGCTTCTTCAGCTTCTTGATTAATAAATTCAATAAATTTATCTTTATCAATTTTTGATTTTCTTAATGCGTGGCAAGCATAGCTTTTCTTTTCTTGGAAAATGCTTAAAAAGCAATCAACTGGTTCAATAGTGCTACGGCCACTAAACAACACTTGTGTAAATGCACGATTCAACATACGTTCCATCGTATGTGTTTTCTTAGGCTTATGATCGTCGTCGGTAATAATAGATTGAAGTTCGATGTCGATATAGCTGTTAATATCCTCTTTAATTTTGTCAATGTTTGTGCCAAAATTAGTTAATAGTTTGCCAAACTTCTCATCTAGTAATAGACCGTAAAGGAAATGCTCGAGCGTGATATATTCATGCTTTTTATTCATAGCATGTTTAATCGCACGTTCAAAGATGCGTTCTAAGTCTGGGTTTGGATCAAGCATTACTCTTCCTTTTATTTGATTTTAATTTTTTAATTGCCATCGACCATTTCAGCTGGCTTGTGCGATCTGAAAATACAATACCTTCTAAATGATCAAGCTCATGTAAAAAGCACTTACATTCATAATCTGTGAATTCACCTTCTTGCCATTCACCGGAACTGTCCTGCCAGCGAGCTTTAATGGATTTAGGTCTCTTAATATTAACAAATATTCCAGGAAAACTCAAACATCCTTCTTCCAAAACATCTACATCTGATGTGTTAGCAACAACTTCTGGATTAAAAAATGCTTTGGCATTTTCTGGCATAGTGAAATAGCCCATAGTAAACACTCTAGCCTCTACACCGACCTGATTAGCGGCAAGCCCAATTCCGCCATTCTTAAACATGGTTTCTATCATATCTTTTTCGAGTTGCTTAGGATCTATGGTAGGATTAGAAAAATCAAACAACGGCATACGTTGTCTGAGTATAGGATTTGGAAATTTTATAATTTCTAACATTATAAGAATATCTTTCTTAATTCTTGCTTTTGTTGTTCAGTAATAGACGGCATAAACATTTTTAAATTTAGTAGCAGTCTTCCGCGGCTATTTGGATTGTTCATGTTTGGCATACCTTGATTAGCGATCGCTAAAATAGAGTCTGGCTGTGATCCTGCCGGAATAGTGCCAACAAAGTTCTTACCATCTATCGTACGGATGTTAACCTCTTGACCAAGTAGTGCATCGATACAACTTATTTCAACATCTTTAATTAAATCGTCGCCTTCACGTTTAAATTCTGCATGTCCTATTATTTCAACCCTGATTAAGATGTCTCCAGCAGGTGCGCCTGGCAATGTGTCGTCTCCGACACCGGATAATCGCACAGTCATTCCGCTTTGGATTCCTGCTGGTATTTTTACATTAAGAGTTTTTTCCTGGCCGTTTTGCTTGAAGAAACTAACCATAATCTCTCGACCGTAAAATGCATCTTCTAAACTAATGCGTGTGTGGAAGTTTAGGTCGCGATTTCTAGGACGTTGCGGACGGAATAAATCGCTAAACTGATGTCCAAAAAATGCTTCAAACCCCGGAGGCATGCCACCTGCAAAATGATTGAAGCCTTGTGCGGCTGGCTGATCGTATTCGGCACGTTTTTGTTCGTCGCCTAGTGTACGATATGCTTCTTCAATCTCTTTGAATTTATTAGTGTCACCACCACGGTCAGGATGGTGCTTCATCGCGGCAGAACGATATGCCCGTTTAATCTCGTCTTGTGATGCGTCTTTGTTAACGCCTAGTGTGCTGTAGTAATCCATAGTCCAAATAAAAAGCAAGGTATAACAGTAATTATACTGCCAGTGCCTTGCTTTGTCAAGTTTAAGAAATTACTTTTTCTTTGATACTGGTTTTGCAGGTGCTGTTGGAACTTTTTCACCTTCAAATTTTTTGTGATGTTTAACTTCCTTTTTAACAGCCGCTGGCTTTTTCGCTGGTTCGGCATGCGCCACTTCAAAACAAACAATACTCCAAATTACGATGTTTAATGCAATTAAAAACTTTTTCATGATATGTTTTCCTTTATAGTGCGGGCATTGGATCTTGCGGAATTACCTTTTGCCCTTTCGCGTTTACTGCTGGAGTTGTTGGTGTAGCGGGAGTCGCTCCTGACCCGCTATTAAAACCCGATCCAAATCCTCCACTCGATGCCGGAGTACTTGGAGTAGAACCAAATCCGCCTGCTGCCGGCGCTCCAAAACCGCCACCTGCTGGTGCGCCACCAAACCCACCCGATGATGCGCCACCGAATCCACCTGATGATGCGCCACCAAAGCCACCACCGTTATTCATGCCACCACCAAAGCCACCGCCCATTCCGTTATTCATCCCGCCTTGGTTACTACCAAACCCGCCAGCTACGTTGCCGCTCATATTTTGGTTGTTAGTGATAGTTTGTGAAGTCGCCATAGGATTAGCGGCTGTACCTGCTAGTTTTTCTTGTGTACGACCAAATGCGGCAATACCTAGTACAGCACCCATAGCAATGTGGAATAGTCCAGCACCTTGTAAACTTAGTGGGTTCCATTGTGTGATAGGCACGTGATTAACCCCTTGCCATAGTGCCCATAATACTGGGAATACAATCATATCGGTAAAGCAAACTAACATATACAGCCAACCCATAGCTGGGCGCCACATAGTTTGCATCCAATCTTCTCTTTTATTCTTTGACATACTTCGCTCCCTTAGTGTAATTTATTTATTGTGGTTTTTCGCAAACACACGGATTAGATCTGCACATTCCGCAAGTGGGTAAAGATACTGGAATTATAGGATCCGTTGCGGCTAGTTTGCTAGCATGATACTCTGCGTGTTTAGCGGCATCTTCTGCTTCTTTAATTAACGCTTCTGTTTCAGCTTTGGCTTTTTCGACTGCGGCTAATGCGGCTTCGTGTGCGGCCTTGCTTAGTCCTGCGGCCTTTTCTCTAGCATGTTGGAGAGCGGCTTCTGCGGCTTCTACTTCGTGACTTGCAGTTTTTGCCAGCTTTTTAGCATCACCAAATGCAAGTGCTAATTTTCCTGCTATATTTTTTTCTAAGTTAGTAAACCAACCCATAGTAATTCTCCTAGTATACCGCTCCGATAATAGTGATTAGTCCGTTAATACATGTGTTCAGTGTTTCTTTGTAACTAAGTTGGCTCATATCTTGGATAATATCTAATTGACGTTGAGCGTCTTTTAATATTTCTGCCAAATCCTGCGGACTCATTTGTCCTGCCTGCGCCGCGGCAGTTGCTTGTCCGATATATGTGGCTGCCTGCGCAAATGTAGGATCGCCGCAGTTTGCTAATTGTGCTAGCTGTTGGTTAATATCATCTAATGTCATCTTGGTCTATTTCCTATAACGTGCTGAATAACTTGAGCACTGTTTTCAATACTGCCATACTTCAACTTACAAAATATTGTTGGGACTGGCGTTGTATCATAACGCTTGGCTAATCCCTGCGCTATTTCATTTAAACTTTTACTAGCCCCATATCCGTCATTGTTATGCGGGATCTGTTCGCTATATATTTCAAACAACTGTGTCTTATCTGCTATAGCACGAGCATTGGCTTGTGCCTGCGGAGTATCGCATTGTAGTTTATAACGCACAGCATCTGCGCGGATCTCAGTAATAATTCTATATTCATTAGGATCAAAACCAGTCATAGTTAGTGCATCATAAACTGCACAACTAGCGAGCAATGGTACGAGCAAAACCGCTAATCTTTTCATTTTGCATCCTGATAAATTTGCTGATGCGATTTATACCACTGTTGCCATGTATCGTATTTGTCTTTTAACAAATAATACTTTGCGTAGTTTGTGTTTGCATTATCTATCAAATCGCTAAGTGTGATTTGATTTGGATCAAGCGGAACTAATGCTTCACTTGGTTCCATCAATTCAGCTGGAGCATCGGGCCATTTAATTTTAACAGGTGCCCCTCCGCTACTAGCACATCCAACTAGACTTGCAAGCATCACCATAATGATTAGTTTTTTCATTTTGGTGCTCCTGTTACTGTGACTTTGCTACCTGAATTCATGATAGCACGATTATAATCTTCCCACGCATCATGATTAATTTTGGCACAGTCGGCGTTGATTTTATCTTTGTCTTTAATAATAATTTGTTTAACACCATAAGCACGACCATTAATTAAATGTGCATTATTGGCTACAGACGCTGCCAGTGCTTGATTTGCCGCTTTGGCTTTTTCATCAGCAAGTTCGGCTCTGTGTTCGGCATCTTTAACATCTGCTTGATAGACAGCAACAACACCTTGTCCGCCGTACATAAAAACACCAAACAAGCAAGCAATTAACGATACTGGTTTTATAAACAATGCCCAAGGTTTAAACTGTGGCAAATGACTCAAGATCCCAGCCATAAAGAATATTGTAAGTCCGGCTGCTGCCAATGCTGGCCATGTCCACGCGGGTATATTTCCTAATGCGTAATGAACGAACCATTCAAACATATTGGGCCTGTAATACCTGGCAGGCATGCTGGAATCGGGCAGTACGATCATCTAAGCCCAATGTACCACCGTTAATAATCTTAGTCATGTGTACTAGATCGCCAGCATCTGCAACTGCATTGAGGTTATTGTTTTCCCAGAACCAACAAGCTGATTGGATAGCACCCTCAAACGTTCCTAGGAATTCTGGAATCTCTTCAACAGGAGTATCAATACTTTGAGCAAATGCTGTATAGTTTGCCTTACCAGTCAACTGGATCAAACCACGTCCACAGTAACGGAAACCGTCGCCTGATTCCTCTGGACCATTACCCATACGATTAGCATACGCACGATTAGCGATAGCTTCTGGATTATGAGCATATTGTTGTGCTACGTCTGGAGGAAACTTGCTAGGCCAAACCTTAGACAATGTTTCAGCACGATAGTTTAAGTTTTCTGTTAATGCTCTATAGCCACCGGACTCATGTGCTGTTTGTGCTAGGAAAGCCGCAACACGTGGTACAGTATTAATATCGTAGTCTGGCAAAATCTTACTTAATGCTTCAAACCAATGATCGACGTATGGGTTGCCTTGTAAAATCTGTGCTAGTTTGTCTTGTGTAAAATCAAATTCGAACGTGTCTGCCATTTTTTATCCTTTATAAAAATTTAACTACTGCCGCACGGTCTCCATTACGTATTAAAAATTGACCGTTTATTTTATTAATATCATAGTTGCCTAAATATTTGTTTAGGAACAAGGTCTCAGAATTAGAAGCTTCGTCTAATTGGATTCCGCCTTTGATACTATCCTTAACTTCTGTATAGTCACCGATGCAAACTAATTTTAGTTTTAGACTTTCAACAAATGCTTTGTTAAATGTAATGTTTAAATCTTTATCAACATCAATAGATTCTAAACTGCTTTCATTAAAAAACTCGTTGACTTCTGATGAGTTCATTTCGTTGAGTTTCTGATCATATTCTTCTGGAGTTAGAGGAATATGTTCTAGTATTGACTCTTCGCTAAAATCATTTACAGCAACATCTTTATAATATCTAAATTTCCAATCAGTATTGTCTGTTAGTTTGCTAATTCCACTTAACAATGTTTGGATTGTTTCTGGAATCTTTTTATTTCTTTCGAGTTCAACAAACACTGAATACTTGCCATCTCTTTCTTCACCGCTGGACACATCAGCATCAAGTACGAAAGGATAACCCTTTTCAATAAATTCCATCATATCAATAGCTGGAAATTTATCTTTAACACGGAAGCGTAGGACAACTGTATTTTTGTCTTCGCCCATCTTGCTGGTATATTGGTCAACAGTAAACAACGATTCGACACAATCTCGTAAATCGCCTTTTTGTAGGCCTTCGAATAGTTTATTATGTGACATCTGTTTGTTCCGCTTCAACTGAATTAGGCATTGCTTCATTTCCAGCTTCTGATGATTCTAAATCAGCCGCTTCAAAATTCTTCATAGCTTCTGCATAACGTTTATTGTCCTGTAATTCCTTGCCAGTAAACATGTCTTGCATTAGCTTTTTAGGGATAGTGATTTCTACAGTCCAAATTGGATGCGGATCAATTCTTCCTTTCTTTGTGCCAGGACGGAAGTCGCTAGGCTTATAAACTTTACGTGGAACTAAGATACGATCTTTTTGATACTTTACCTTACAGCCGTATTCGAGCAATCGCTCACCACCTTCTGGATCGGGCATGTCTTTGAACGGCCACATAAACTTGCAGGTTACGTGATATCTATCAACATCCGGACCTACGATTAATTCACCATCTTCCCAATTTTCAAAGACATAGATGTCTAACTCGTCTAGGACTCTCTCAAAATCTTTGAGGATTTTAAAGGCAGAGTCATCCGATGACAGGGTTTGGATGTTTTTTATTACGTCTACGATATCGTGCATATTAGGTTCCTGATAACATGAATATTTATGCTATATTAGATGTATCTAAAAAAACCCTGTTTGAGCTTGGTTTTTTCAAACCTAAGTAAATATCTTTGCAGGTCTCCTAACTAATGGAGGTACGATTTGTCTAGACATTCAGCTAAAAGACGTAATCCGCAACAGGGACAACGTTTCAACGACAGTCAAAACTTAATTGAAATAAACACATATTTCAAGAAAAAACAGCAAGTCCACATAGTTCCACGAAATACTTCGCAGGAACACTACTTAGAACTACTAAAAAACCCTAAAAAATTCATCGTTTTCGCCATCGGCCCGGCCGGTACAGGCAAAACAATGTTAGGTGTTCAGATGGCCATTAAACAGTTAAAAGAGGGGGTGATTGATAAGATCGTAGTAACCCGGCCAGCAGTCAGCGTGGATGAAGAACATGGTTTCCTACCAGGTACATTAAACCAAAAGATGGAACCTTGGACTAAGCCTATTATGGACGTTTTCCAAGAATACTATCACACTAAACAGATAGCAGAAATGCTTGAAGAAGGAACAATAGAAATATCACCGCTGGCATACATGCGCGGTCGTACATTTAAAAACGCATACATCGTCGCTGATGAAATGCAAAATGCTACGCCTAGCCAGATGAAGATGTTGCTCACCCGCTTAGGCGAGGGCAGTCGAATGGTGGTAACAGGAGATTTGAATCAAGCGGACCGTCCTAAAGAGAACGGCTTGCTGAACTTTTGCGAATTATACGCCCAAGGAGGTGACTATCGTATGATTGCTATGGCGAGGTTTGAGACAAAGGACATTGAACGTCATCCTGTGGTTAAGGAAGTGTTATCAATCTATAAGGAGCTCGACGACGAGTAAACACTAAAAACAATCGTAAGAAAACCGCGTATAATTTTAGACCTGCACAGTTAAAATACGCGGTTTCTTTTTATTGTAAACGAGCTAGTTTTGTTAATGTTGCCGCTAGATTAATTTCTGGATCAGCAATAGTTCCATGATCAACTAAGCCTTGTTTAATAATTAACAATGCTGTATCTTTAGTTTCATCATCTTTGCCGAATAAATCTAAGTTGTCATACATCCAGCGATATAGATCTTCCATTTCTTCTGGGCGAGCACTCGCACATAATAGTTTGCGAGCTTCTTGGATCTTGCCCTTTTTAAACAACTCGACCATCTGTATCTTATAGTCTCCACCGCCTGCATCAGCTTCTGTAGGACTTGCTAATACGCCATTGTTAACATTTTGTTGTACAAGATTGATACACTTGCGTAAGTCTGGATATGCAACCTTTACATACGTATCTAAGGAAGCCGCGATGCTGTCTAAGTCAACACCTTCTTCGACTAGGATATTTGCTACACGAGCCGCAAATTCTTCTTGATCGACTTTCTCAACGTGGAAACTTTGGCAACGACTGTGGATAGCTGGCATGATCCTGTTAGGCAGATTACAAGTCATTATAAAACGAGCGGTTTCGTGATATTCTTCCATAACGCCACGTAAGACTGCTTGTGCATTATGTGTTAGATAATCAGCCTCGTCAAGCAATACAACCTTAAACGGACCGAATGGGATCATCTGTACAAATCCGATGATCTTATCCTTTAAGAAATCAACACCGTTATCACGACTTGCGTTAATTTCTAAGATATCGTAATCTTCAATACCAATTTCATTAAGCAATA
>Ga0208744_1000787_pt1 | contig 10352 bp, 8 predicted proteins | sample CryBogCBH24Aug09_FD_184620 | JGI IMG/M metagenome (GOLD analysis project Ga0208744, IMG submission 184620) | Freshwater microbial communities from Crystal Bog, Wisconsin, USA - CBH24Aug09 (SPAdes) (version 2) | ecosystem: Environmental > Aquatic > Freshwater > Lake | place: Crystal Bog...
CGTGTATACTAAACCCTTGGCTGCCTCCTCTCGACCCCGTGTAAGCACCACGAGTACCTACATCGGTGCACCAAAATCCAGCTACAGATAATCCATTTGTAGCAAAAAATCAAAATTTATATTTTCGTGGTAGATGCATCTGGTTTGATTTTCAAAAATCATCTAGTTACCATAAATATCTCGACCACGAAAATACAAATAACGAAAATGTCTTTAGATAGCCTCCTGACAGATATTTTCCATGTAGTGACCTGCTGCAAATAAATATTTATGTTTTTCGACTTGGATATTTTCAACAATGAAAGATTGCACGTTTTAAGTAAGTGTTAGATCGCCAAAAATTACAATCTAATTAAGTGTTAATAAGCAAGCAAATGGCTACATCAACCAAAGAAAATCAAGCGGTAATTGTTCAGGAAGATGAGTATTTAAGAGATAAAATGGAGGAATATAAATTGTTTTTAGAAAGGCACCCTGATTATTATGACGACGATCTGATAGTTGATGAAAATAAAAGTTATAGTGAACCTGATGAAATTGCGCAACCAAAAAGAAGACGAACAAATAGTAAAAATGAGACCAGTAGCAGTAATGCTATACAAGGTAACAGATTTTCTCAGCGCTTACAAAATAATCATAATTTGGAAGAAAAAAGAACAAGTGATCAAAACAGTGGTAATGAAACAGAGTGTAAATATTGCAAACGTGCTTTCGGATATAGCAGATTATTCCCTAATGACGTTTTATTGAGGCATTATAGAAGTTCTAAATGTGGATCAAAATTAATTAATGTCGAAGATATTGATGAAGAGGAAGAGGGATTATTGGATAATTTAATTCCTCCACCTGAATCACTTGGTACTTGCACAGGGTCTGGTTTGGTGCATCCTGTAACAATCTCTCGTGATGTTTATCGCAATTCATCCACCACCACGAATGAAGAAGAAGTGAACGATGCGAACTTAGATGTATTTTCTATGAATTATGGTATTGTGAACACTGATTTGGATGATGAAGACGAATATGTTCATGAAATAGAAGATAATGCATATATAAAATTTCAGAAGTTGTTATATGAACAAATATATGGCGTCGAGTGTTTGTATGTGAGTTCATTTGATGAAATGGTCGACTTAATTCGCACTACCTATGCATTCAAGTTTCAAAAGAAGATGCTTAGAAGAATTTCTATATACAAGTATTGGATAGAAAATCGACTGAGTGATAGGGGGCAACTTGGATTTTTGGAGGTTGTACATAAAATATTAGAAGATTTCGATATCCCTCGTTCTGCTATCCCAGAAAGTTTGAATGGTGTTAAGTATAAAATTTTTCAAAAACTTAAGATATATAAATACGGGAAAATACAGATTGATTGGCCACAAGGATGGCGTATCGATGAGATGCCGCTAGAAATTAGTCCGATTGTGGTTTACCTAAGAGACCCAATAATGTTAATCGCTGAGCTTTTTATTAATCCTGAGATCATGTTTAAGTATAAAAATGAAGTGCACTTTCGCTATTGTGGTGATGTTGGTGGTGGTAGAGAAAACACCTACGCTAACTTAATGTCCAGCGTATGGTGGCAAAAAACTGAAATTAGTGTGTTGCAGAAGTCACCAATGGGAAATCTATTGCCAATTATATTCTATTCGGATGGAGTGCAGCTTGGTACTAATATTCACAATAGTATGACTCCCTTAATGTGTACGTTAGGAAATTTCACCGATAACTTAATTGAGCAAGACATATCAAAATGTGTCATTGGTTACTTACCAAACTTGCGCGACTATAAAGCTAGTATTCATCAACACCTAAAACGTTTTTACAAGAGTGAAAGTGCAGTTCTAGAACAATTTCGGTATTTCGACCTTTTGGTGGAAAGGGAAGTGTGGAAAGAAATCCTAAAGTGCATTAATAAATTTTGGGACGACGGGGTAGAATTGCATGTCCTAGGTTACGGTTCTAAACTTTTTTTTCCATGCGTCGCTTTCTTTGTTGGTGACGAGCCTCAACAAAGGAGACAAGCTGGTATTCAAGAGGGTAACTGCACTTATTCTTGTATCTACTGCATGTATTCTAGTAAGGACGGTTTATACGATGAAAGACGTCATTTGCCACGCAATTTTGAAGATAATAGAAGACTTTGTGCAGATGGTGATAGAATTCTTGCCAAGAAAAGTGTGGGGAACATAATTAGCCGTGCTGAAGAGAAGATACTTGATAACTTAAAATCGAGGAATGTGCAACCATACACCAATCCACTATTTAATGCCCCCCTAGGATATAACAGTAATGTTTACGTTGCTACACCACCAGATACTTTACATTTATTTTGTGCTGGACTAATGAAATCTTTGACAAAAACTATTCTATCAATTACTCATAAAGTTAGTCAATTAAATAACAATTTTCGGAATAATAAGGCACTACTGGATTATCGAATAAATAATTTCCCTTTTGTACATGATATGCCTCACGTTCATTGGACTACAATTAAAGGTGGCGTAATGAGATATTTAGGGAAAACTAATCAGGAACTTGGACGATCTAGTGGAAGTTTTGGTGGGTTTCGCTCAAACACATTCATTTCGTTACTTTTTCAATTATATTATTCTATCGGCAATCAAGGCGAAATTTTGCCTAAAGGCCAAACTATCAAATTGGTAGATGGCCGAAGGAAAAAAAGCATTATTCTCTGCGATATTCAAGGAAAAGTTCTGAAAGCAATAGCATCCTTACTTGACGTATACTTCGACACAAAAAGAGTAGAGTGGGAAGAAGCTGAAATCATACGATTTGACAGGAAATTAAAAAATCTGTATGTGCATTATATAATGGTATGGGATATAAATCAAACATTACTAGCTATGAACCCAAACCATGGTAAGAAATGTCAACAACGAAATCCTCATAAAATGCTTCATTTACCGATGGTCTTAAGGCTATATGGTAGCTTTCGAAAAATGGACACATCTTCTTGGGAAAGATATCATAAAGTGGCAACCACAGGTACTTGGAGTCAAACAAGCAAACGGCATGACGAATCAAGCAAGGAAATGCTAGAAAAATATAATTTAAACAAATTCTCAGCAGCTCTTAATCTAGTATCGGATATACACACCATGGACAGGCAACTATTGTCAAACAAAATGAAAGTTATGGTGCACGATGAAATAGTACGGTATGATGTCATGAAAAATCATAAGAAAACTTATTTTAGGTTAAGGCATAGTAGAAACCCGAGCAAACGGTATATAAAAGTGATTGGTGGTAACAAAGCTTGGAGTAATACGTGCATTCATCATCCATTGCATATCAAAGAAAATTTCATGAGGAAGCTATATGATCTTGACTTTTATGAGTTACTAAGACATTACAATAACATATCAAGAGAAGATGTTAAACATTATGATATGTTTGTAGTTGGTGCAATTGTATATAGTAGTGATCCTAAATCTCTCGGGAACGGGGCATTGTACGCAACATCTTCTCTAAGTAAATTGTACAGATCGCGACACGACTTTGCGCTATTAAAAGTTGAATTGAGTAATCAGAACCTGGATTCTGATGATGAAATATCATTGGGTGATCAGAGAGCGCGAAGCATAAAAACTGTAGTGGAAAAAAATTTCAAAACAGTTCTTGTAAAAATATTGTTGTTCATATGTGTTCAGGATAACAGCACCAATAATGGACCTGTAATGTTTTGTTTAACTCAAGAATTAATTCAAGTTAAACGACAAATAAGGTCTTACTATCAACTTGGTACACTATTCCAATGGGCAGCTGATCCTAGAAGAAATACATCATTTTTGTATCGCATAATACCAGTGGAGAGTATATTGAGACCTGCGTTTGTAGTTCCTGTATTAAGCAATAATTACAATGCTAACAATCCACACATTAATGATAAGTTCTTTATGTTAGATCGCAAATACTTTGATCGTTCTGGATGGTGGACTAATAATACTTTTGGGGGACATGAAGAATTTTTTAATACGTTGCGAGATCAGCAAGGATATATAGATCGTAATTTCCGAGAACACGTCAGACTCAATAGAAATTTAATAAATACAAGAACAACTGCCAATTCAGAGAGAAGTGGTGATGAGGAAAGTAGCGAGAATGACGAAAGTATGGAGGAAAATAATGACGATAGTGATTTGTAGTGAGTACATGTATGTCTATAGCGTTGATTTTCTATGATAACTGTGAATTATGCTAAGCTGAATTTGATTGGAAATGAAATGTGTTTGTAAAATAATTAAAATTTCATCTATTACTCATTGAAATACAAACAATCTTTAATAGATATGAATTGAAGTGAAGGTAGGAAAGTTTTCTCCGCTACACTACTAATTCACTAGTACAAATAAGATTATTATTCCATTTGTAACTAAAATTTTCTTTTACGCGTCTAAGATATTTCAGATCTTTAAGTTTCATGAATAATCCCAAGTTTTGTAATCGATCATGTTATCCTTAGAAAATTACAGAACAAATAATTTCTTCATTACTGACTAACTCAAAAAAAGAACAACTAATATAAATTAAAACAAATATCTCGTCACATTATCGAATAGGCCATGATCCTGTAAGATATATACGATTACAATAAGTTAATAAAACTCAAACATAGTAATAAAATTTCTGCTTCTCACCTAAAGAATTATTTCCGAATCAAGATTCTTTTCGTATCATGAATATCATACACACACCGGAAGAAATGAAAGCTGTCTCTTGAATTAATTTAAGTTCTTCGCCAACAACGGGAGAGTTTTTGTCAAAATATTTCAACGGCAACTTACCGGGGTTTAGTAAATTTTTTCTTTTCGTGTGATAATCCGGATCGCTATATTCAGGAAATAAATAAGACTTCATATTGTGCTTCACATTAACTGTACGATCATCATCAATTAAGATGTAATTCGGCTCATTGGTTTTATTGGACTCATTCTGTTTGATAACGCATTTATAATGTCCCGTTTGCCCAGTTGTTGTAGAATTGAGAAAAAAAATATAGGAATGCATTTCGTACTCGGTATTTCTGTCTTTGACATTGCGGTCGTAAAAGTACAAAGATGTATCATCATTGAGATCATTGGTACACCTATATGCACTTAAATCCATAATTTCATCCTTGAAGTAGAGCTTCAGTTTGTTGTAAACGTTCTTTTGTTTCTTTGTATCGAATATATTTCTGTTAATTCGAATACGCTATAATTGGAACAATGAATCAGATATTACTAACATAACTAAATATTTAATCTTACCAGGATAGAAGGCGCTCTAACTATTCTTACAGCTCTTTCATGTTGAATTGAATTTGACGGTGAACACGATGAACAATTTTTACTAATGATATCGGGTATAAAAAAACTGTGGTTTCGAATTGCATACTTGAATTCGCACTTGAAGACTTTAGAGGATGAGTCATAATGAGGAAGATCAATTACAAGCTCTTCAACAGTGGAACAGAATAAGCTAATTTTCCCACAACTGCTGCAGCAATCTTTATGTAATAACAATATAGCAAACAGCTCGCTACAAGGGCGTATACCAAACGATATTCGCTCACTCAGATAATAATTTAAGACTATATCCTTTAGTGACAAATTAATGCCAATATCAGGTTGTACCACAGAAGTTAATTGATAGCCTAGCGACGAATCAATATCAAAATTAATATTTTGATACTTGTACACATTATCCAATATATGTACTAAACTCAACAAAATTTCGTTGGAGTCCTGGTGATTGCCTCCTCTAGATACACTTGCCGCAATTCTTTGTGCATTTGTACGACTCCTATTGCCTCTGGTTGGAGTTTGAAATAATGCCATAGAATAGAAAGTAGATGCATAACATGTATTCACCGCTTCGATGTAAAAGTCTGGTTCCTCACCAACACATTTTACTGCTGTATACATGTTTGTAATTTTTTGAATGAATTCCAGACTCTCTTGATCATGAACTACATAAGGAAGATGAGAGATTCCCAAAAGCAAATTTCTAAGTACATTAATCCTAAAAAATACTTGCAACAAAACATTAATGCAGCAAAAATTTTTCGTTCTGTTGGTGAGCCGAATGTAATCTTCTTGAACAGCTTCCAATTGACCAAACCATGATCCGGGTTTGAAATAGAAATCGTTTAAAATGCTCATTCTCAGGACTAAAGAAGGGATAATACAAACATTATAGGCAGATTCACTGTTTTCGAGGTCTTCGCCACTCACATCTCTACCCCTAGCATCAGAATTAACGCCTTCTACTTCGCCACTCTTCTCAACAGAGCCAACCTCTCCACCTTCGCCACTCCCATCTCTACCCCTAGCATCAGAATTAACGCCTTCTACTTCGCCACTTTTCTCAACAGAGCCAACATCTCCACCTTCGCTACTCCCATCTCTACCCCTAGCATCAGAATTAACGCCTTCTACTTCGCCACTTTTCTCAACAGAGCCAACATCTCCACCTTCGCTACTCCCATCTCTACCCCTAGCATCAGAATTAACGCCTTCTACTTCGCCACTCTTCTCAACAGAGCCAACATCTCCACCTTCGCCACTCCCATCTCTACCCCTAGCATCAGAATTAAAGCCTTCTACTTCGCCACTTTTCTCAACAGAGCCAACCTCTCCACATTCACCACTCACATCTCTACCCCTAGCATCAGAATTAACGCCTTCTACTTCGCCACTCTTCTCAACAGAGCCAACATCTCCACCTTCACCACTCCCATCTCTACCCCTAGCATCAGAATTAACGCCTTCTACTTCGCCACTTTTCTCAACAGAGCCAACCTCTCCACCTTCACCACTCCCATCTCTACCCCTAGCATCAGAATTAACGCCTTCTACTTCGCCACTCTTCTCAACAGAGCCAACATCTCCACCTTCGCCACTCCCATCTCTACCCCTAGCATCAGAATTAACGCCTTCTACTATGCCTTCGCAACCATCGACATCATCAACAACATTGTCAGCATTAAAATCTTCCTCTTCCCATTCGAATTCCTCCAGAATTTTCCTCTCTAAATCAGTTACCAATTTGCTGTTGGTTGATTCCGTTTCATCGACTGTACATTGTAATTCAGTTCTATCAAGAGCTCCGTGACTAAGTTTATTCTCATTAGGAACGAGACAGTCTTCAACAATTTTGGTAGTTCCATCTGTTAAATCAATCATCAAAAAACCCTTTCGATAGCTCGGATTTTTATTACACAACTTTTGTAGCGACAGAGTGACCTGCTTCACCATATCTGAATCAATTGATCCGTTTTCAAGCTCCGTCAAGTCAATGACTGTTTTTTTATTTGAGAATAATCGGTGCCCACGACTGATTTTCCTCTTCTTCTTGATATCGTCGACAATGAAGGCGTTAATATTTTCATCGGCTGAGTCGACAGCGGTGTCACTTCCAAAATCGATAACAGGTACTTTTTCTCGAGCCGATTCAGAGTTGAAAAGATAGGGTAGAATTTCAAATGTCTCATTAGCCTGTAAACAAAATAAGCTTACAAGCCCCATGCATACAAGTTAATTCAAACGATATACCTGAAGGGCAAGCACACCGGAAATTTTATTCATAGCGACAAACTTCATTTTATGAAGCCACTCCTGGTGAAGTTTTGGCATAGACACTTTATTTAGCCTAAACATTATAACTCTACAAGATGAGTTAGGTAGAACGTTTTTGATTACGCTCTCATTTGCTGCAACAAGTCCTATAAAGTTTGTTATGACTTGGCATTTCTTTAGGTACTGAAACACTCGCGCAGATTCCTTCTTAGTTATGTCTGCAATTATGTCAACAGCGCTAAAGACGACAGAATGTAAAGGAGTACAGTATTTTTTGTCGCCTGCTTTAAGCTTTGTATTTATAATATCGATCGCAGTAGGCAAATCTATACCTACAGCATTTATATGCGCAAAGTATGATTTCATAGCACCAACTAAATAGGGTATTCCAACTCCAATATCTGCATAATCAGTGAAATCAGTGAACAAAGAGAAGTGCGTCCTAATAAGATATATAATCTTCGACGTTGTTAACTTCGATACGTAGTGCATCATGGGTCCTAACAATAATAATGCGTCAAATTTAAACTAAAGTAATTATTTAATACATTTTTTACCAATATTACGGTTATCCACGGCAGCAAGATTATTCCAGCTCAAACGACTCATTTCGTTCCACAATCGGGTGATCGTTTTTGTAATATCGACTATCGTCAGATTGTATTCGTCCTTGATGACCTCACGTTTACAAAAATTGGTGTAATCCAGCGTTTTCCTTACGCTTAAGTAAATTTCTCTGTTATCCGTATACATTTTACGTACTTCGTCCAACAGCTTGCTTAGAAAGTCAGAAGTTGGCAAACTCTGGAAATATGTTGACGATGTTATGCTGCTATATGTAGAGAATAGTTGTCTGATAAGGCAGTAAACGTCTCTCCTAGTTCTACTGGTTATAAGAAGCTCCCCAGTTGCCGCGGCGCAGAAGGCATCACGAAGTAGCTCCACACCAATTCTCATCTCTCGAACGTTCGCTATAAGTTGACACTGCAGAATCGCCTGATTTGTCACGCTTGAGCGACCAAAAAGAGGTGCAAATGTCGCTTCTGTAGCGACAGCTGAAGTTCTTTGCAAGCGCCTACGTTTCGTAGGGGTTCCAGATACACCTACAGAATTCAAATCATCTTCATCCTCATCGTCCATCACCACTCTTGATCGCTTCTTTCTCATGCGTTCATGACCTTCACGATCACCAACAACACCATCACCAACGCCTACATCGCCTGTCACTACCATCCCGTCCTTGTCACCTTCACCGCCTGTGTCTACAATTCTGCCTTCATCTCCAGCATTAACCCCTACATCGCCTGTCACTACCATCCCGTCCTTGTCACCTTCACCGCCTGTGTCTGCAATTCTGCCTTCATCTCCAGCATTAACCCCTACATCGCCTGTCACTACCATCCCGTCCTTGTCACCTTCACCGCCTGTGTCTGCAATTCTGCCTTCATCTCCAGCATTAACCCCTACATCGCCTGTCACTACCATCCCGTCCTTGTCACCTTCACCGCCTGTGTCTGCAATTCTGCCTTCATCTCCAGCATTAACCCCTACATCGCCTGCACTCCAGTCTCTATCGCCTTCGCCATCTGCGAATTCGCGATCACTATTGGTATGTGCCAAAATCTCAGTGCTCTCATCGTTTATCGTACCCTTGACTTTCTTGCCATCATTACAGCTTTGGGATTCTACAGATTCTTTATCGGACTCACCAGCACTATCCTCATAAACATTCAAGCTCCCTCTATAGAATGTTTTTGAAATCCAATCAAACTCATTCGTTTCTTCTGTCACTAGTACCTCATCGGCGGAGTTTTTTTCCGCTTCGTTGGGAATCGGCATTAGTTCCACCAGAGCTCCTACTAGCGAGTGAATGGACAAAACGAAAGAAGGAAGGTCGTGTGAAATTTGAAAGGTATATACACTAATTTAGACTACGCGGCACCTTCTTGTTCGGGGCTAGTATAGGTGAGATCTGTTGGCGGCACTCCTCTCATTGTATCCCAATGCTCTATGAAATAGATTTATGAAAATATAAATTTCTTGAAACCGTACTTATGTTCTGTTTACCTTGAATAAAATTCTTAACATGTCCCTTAAAAGTTCGCTTTAATCTCTGAATATTTCTTAAAGTAGCGATACAAACTTCATCATCTTGCATATATGGTGGAAGAGTGAGAAATCATCAATGTTTCAAGAAAGCACAGAACTTCTTAGTACCTTCAAAATCAGTTGCATAGTGGATTCGTTTTTTGGGATCTTGCTTTTGTGCCTTCAACGCCACATATTGATCATAAATGTCCAACTTGTCTTTGTACTTGATCTTTAAATGTGCTGGTAACTCCTCCTTATCACTCTCAATAGTCATTCTAACGAAGCAAGCCGCATATGGTTCTATTCTTTTATTAAATTCCTGCATATCGTGGCATCCATTGATAAAAAAATGTTTTGCTATTGTTTTTTTAAGCTCGGTTGTCAATTTTGCTGTGTTCTTTTTCATTTTGTAAATTTCCGATAGGAGTTCAAGTATTTCTTGGGAAGGTTCAATCTGGTGCATAGTATCCGTATTGTCTCCTCTGAAACTTCGTGTAATTGTTGTTACCACACTCTCGCTGGTCCTTTCCTCAACTTTCTGTTCCTGCATTATTGTGGTTAAAAATTATCGCTAAATTACTAGTTTTGACTGTAAAAGGACTGCGTGATGAGCAACGTGAGAAATCTAAGCGCGCAATTGCGCGCTTAGATTTCTCACGTTGCTCATCACGCAGT
>Ga0208744_1000797_pt1 | contig 10235 bp, 6 predicted proteins | sample CryBogCBH24Aug09_FD_184620 | JGI IMG/M metagenome (GOLD analysis project Ga0208744, IMG submission 184620) | Freshwater microbial communities from Crystal Bog, Wisconsin, USA - CBH24Aug09 (SPAdes) (version 2) | ecosystem: Environmental > Aquatic > Freshwater > Lake | place: Crystal Bog...
GAAAAAGGAAAAAAAAAGAAAAATATATATTATGTTATTTTTATGTTATCGCCGAAAAAAAGGAAAAAGGAAAAAAAAAGAAAAATATATATTATGTTATTTTTATGTTATTAATTTAAATAAATAAATTAATAAGTTTTAAAACAAATTATATTATTAACACTTATTATCAACAATGGACACAATCCTATTTACAAATCTAAATATTCAACATTATAAAAAACTATTATCTTTTACAAAAAAATATACTGAAAAAAATCCAGAAAACATAGATGATTTTAATTACATAATATACAATTATGACGAATTAAATAATTATATGTTAAAAACATGCTCATTATCTGTATACAAGCAGTTAAATGAAATATTTAACAAAATAATAATGTATCTTAATATTGAAAATAATTTAAAAGAAACATATAAAAAACAATTTAGAATAAATGCTAACGAATCGTCTAAAAAAATATATAAAAATAAAAAAGAAAAAAAGGAAACAATTTTACAAGGTGTAAAAAAAAATGAATATATGACAGATATATATCAACAAACACCGTTTAATACACAAAAACAAACACAACAAAAAGAACGTATTATTACATTTGAAAATAAAAAAGAAACAAGTACACAAACATGTGTTGAATATGATATATATGATGATTATAAAAAATTATTACGTACATATGTTAAACATGTTATTAATACATTGTCACATAAAGATAATGATGAAATAAAATTATCAGACTCTACAAAATACGATTATTTGATTAATATATTACGACTAATAAATATATATAAACCAACAACAACAGATTTAGATTTTTTAATAACAGAAGCTGATGATGTTATAAAATGTATATATAAACCAGAAAAACATCCCGATATATATAAACATTATTATGCGCCGATAGTAAAAATAATATACATGTTAGATTTTACAGAAAATGATAAAGATAATGCATATACTAAATATAATACCATATTTATTAATTTACCACCTTCTGTATACAAAGAAAGAACTATAAATGATTATAAAGGATATACTTTTTTAACATTACAAACACGTATAAATACTATAATAGAAACAGAAGAAACCGATGAAACGTGTAAACTTATATTATCATTATTAATAAACATGTATTGTAGACGTACAAAAGATTTTACAAAATGTATAATAAAAACAGATATTATAGAAACAGAAAAAATAGAAAAAGACACGTGTTTTAATTATTTAATATTTACAAACGCTACAAAATATTTTCTTTTTAACGAATGGAAAGGAAAATTATACAAAAATACTCAAAAAATAAATATAACAAATACACATTTAATTAACGACATAACATCTTATTTGTCACAAAATAAAAACAATACTTTTTTATTTCAAACTAAAGAAAATACAAGTTTTACACCTGCACAAATGTCTCTATTAGTATTAAAATTATCAAAAAAATATAATATACCGTTTAATTATAATAATATACGTCATTTACAATTAACAATGGTTGGAGAAAGTTCTTTATCTTATGAGGATAAAGAACATATATGTACATACTTAGGAACATCTTATAAATACATGATGATGCATTATAATGACGAATGTACTAAAAACAAATTACAAGGTTTAGATAATATTAACAACGTTTGTACATATATACAACATCAACAAGATGAAAAAAAAAATAAAAAATACACTGTTAATAATGATAACGATACATATGTTACTGAAACTATTTTAAATATAATAAATAATATAATTGACAATATTAATTAATTTTTAAATATTATAAATAATTATTAAATTTATTTTTTTATTATTAAATGAAATTTACAGATACAAAATATTCAATAAATACATGTATTTTTTTTATATGTTAAATTAACAATATTATTTAATAAAAAAATATATATTGTATTTATTAAATTAAACAAATATGAATATTATAGATTTTTTTAAAGATAATAAAAAAATAATTGTACCTGTAATGTTTTTAATTATTATTATTGTTATTATTGCTGTTATTTACAGTAATAAAAAAAAAAACACAAATACCAACACAAACGTATCACCAATAAACAACGCTAATACAGTTTTAACTTGTTCGGGTATAACTCCTTATAATAATTATGGTACATGTGTAGCTAGTTGTCCAATAAATACACTATTAAATATCACAACGTGCAACACTATTAATTTTACATCTGCTTCTTTATTGTTATATTTTTCAGCAGAAAATGTAACATTAACAGGTACAAACAATGTATCTTCATGGTTGGATATATCTAATAACAAAAACAACGCACAACAAACAGTAACATCCGCTATGCCGTCTTATTCTGCAAATGGTTTTAATAATAAACCATGTGTTGTATTTAATGGTAGCCCACATCTAGTATGTTCTTTACCAATAAAACCTGTTACTGGTTTTACAATAGCTATTGTTGGTTATTATAATAATCAAGTAGGATATGATGGTTATGTGTATGTATCACCACACGCATCTACAACTAGTAAAGGAATAAGTTTTCTTTTTGAACAAGGTCCCGGGTTAGGTGTAGGATGTTTTTTATTAGGAGATAATATGAGATACGATGGTGTACGTTATGAAAATGGTATACCTTATGTGTATATAATAACAGCTTCTATTGTAAATTCAACAACTACATTTAAAACATACAGAAATGGTGTATTACAAGCAAATGTTTCTCCTTTCTCTACAGGTATTTCTTCATTTTCTCTAAGTAATTTATGTATAGGATCTACACCTAATACTGGTGAAGGTTATCATGGAGCAATGTCTAGTTTTCTATTATTTGATCAAGTTTTATCTGATAGTGATAGACAATCATTAGAAGCTGGTCTTATGCATAAATGGTGGAGTACTAATATGTTACCAACAACAAATAATTATTATTAAGTATATTTTTATAATGTACACGTTTATTTTATTAATATAAATATAAAGGATTAAAAATATATTTATATTAATAAATTTATTAATGGGATTTATAAATATAATAAAAGAACATTACAAAACAGTTGTTTTTATTATATTAATTATAATAATATATATTTATTATATATATTTTAATAATAAAAATATTACATGTGTTCCTGGTTTTGGTTATAAAGATTCTAGTAAAAAAGAATGTATATCTTGTAATAATACTAATATGTATATAAATACAGATGGTATTTGTCAAATATGTTTAGGAAACACACCATATGTAAATACTGATAAATTAAGCTGCGTTAATACATGTACTGACGGATATTTGTATAAAAACACGTGTGTTTCTAATTGTCCTTACGATACATATAACAATAATGGTATATGTGTTTCTGTTTGTCCAAACAATATGTATAGTGATAATGGTACATGTGTTACAAATTGTCCACTTGGAAAATATAATAATAACGGTACATGTGTTGGTTCATGTATAGGTTCTTTACCATATATCGGTAACAATAATACATGTATCGGTTCGTGTTCTGGAACTTTACCATATAATAATAATGGTGTATGTGTTAGTTCATGCCCAAGTGGTAAATTTTTAAATGGTATAAATTGTGTTGATTCATGTCTTAATACATTACAATATATAGGTAATAATAATACATGTGTTGGTTCATGTTCTGGAAGTTTACCGTATAATAATAACGGTACATGTGTTAGCTCGTGTCCAAGTGGTAAATTTTTAAACGGTATAAATTGTATTGATTCGTGTTTTAATACTTTACAATATATAGGTAATAATAACACGTGTGTTGGTTCGTGTTCTGGAAGTTTACCATATATTGGTAATGGTGTATGTGTTGGTTCATGTTCTGGAAGTTTACCGTATAATAATAACGGTACATGTGTTAGTTTATGCCCAACTGGTAAAGTTTTAAATGGTATAAATTGTGTTGATTCGTGTCCTGTATTACAATATATAGGTAACAATAATACTTGTGTTGGTTCATGTTCTGGAAGTTTACCATATATTAGTAATAATAAATGTGTTGGTTTATGTTCTGGAAGTTTACCATATAATGAAAATGGAAAATGTGTTAGTTCATGTTCAACTGGTAAATTTTTAAGCGGTACAAGTTGTATTGATTCATGTCCTAGTACTTTACAATATATAGGTAATAATAAAACATGTATTGGATCGTGTTCTAATACTTTACCATTTATTAGTAATAATACTACTTTATGTGTTGGTTCATGTTCTGGAACTTTACCATATAATGAAAATGGAAAATGTGTTAGTTCATGTTCAACTGGTAAATTTTTAAACGGTACAAGTTGTGTTGATTCTTGTTTTGGTATGTTATCTTATATAGGTAATAACAACACATGTGTTGGTTCATGTTCTGGAACTTTACCATATAATGAAAATGGAAAATGTGTTAGTTCATGTTCAACTGGTAAATTTTTAAACGGTACAAGTTGTTTAGATTCTTGTTTTGGTATGTTACCTTATATTGGTAACGACAACACATGTGTTGGTTCGTGTTCTGGAACTTTATCATATAATGAAAATGGAAAATGTGTTAGTTCATGTTCAACTGGTAAATTTTTAAGCGGTACAAGTTGTTTAGATAATTGTCCATTTAACACGCCATACAACGATTCTAATAATTGTGTTTCATCATGTACAAATAAAACATTAAGCGGTACATCTTGTGTTGATACGTGTCCAATTAATACATACAACAGTAATAATATATGTGTTTCTAAATGTCCATTTGGTACATATGGTTATAACAGTATGTGTGTACCTACATGTCCAAATAACATGTATACAGATGCATTTAATAATTTATGTGTTAGTAATTGTACTAACACAGTTATGAATGGTAGTATTTGTTATAACATATGTCCAAACAATACAAGGTGTTTACCAGTACCATTATTATTATTTAATTTTGAAACATATACATCAGGTACAACTATAAAAAATAAAGGTTCCTTACCAAACACAGGAGAACTTTCTACACAAGGTACAGGATACCCATTAGCATCAATAGTAAATGTATCAACATCTCCAATGAATACTAAATTTTCAAAATGTTGTTATATTTCAGGTAGTATATCGTCTATTGATAGTGGGATATTTAAAATATCAGGTCCAATTGTATCAGGAACAGAAGGTACATTTTGTATGTGGTTTATGAAACCTACTAGTTCAGTAATAGATAGATATTTTTCTATTTTTACATTTTGTAATACTGATAGTAATGGTGTTTCGTATAACAAATTTAATATATGTGGAAGTTCTATAGGTATATATTATATGTATATGAATAGTCCTGGTAATATATTATTAACAGGTTCTATAAATTATAACATGTTATGTGATAACAAATGGCATCATATTGTTTTAACATACAACACAACGGCTGTAAATATATATTATGACAATATGGCTATTGGATATAGTTTACATATACCAGAAGCTGTTGAAAGATCTATTATGCAAATAGGTGCAGGTATTGGTACTAATAATAGTACTTATCCATATGGTAATTCTGGATTATATTTTACAGATTTTAGATATTATGATAAACATATAACATCTCTTGATGTTGATTATATTTATAACAATTCAAATCCTTTTAAACTTTAAATACAATTATATTTATCTAAAAAAACAGTTATTTCTTTTTTACAATTGTTTAATAAGTCTTCGTTATTTTTTTTTTGTAGTTGTATTTGTTTTTCTAATATAATATAAGTTTTTTGGTTTTGTTTAATAATATCACATGTACATTGTATTTTTTTTAATAATAAAGTAATTGTATTTAATGCATATTTGTATTCTTCATCTATATTATTAATAGAAGAAGATGTCATTTTTTTAAATATTGGAATTAAATGTATTAAAATATGAATTCCAATATTTAATAATTCTGGATTATCTATACATTTTGTTATATATAAAACAGGTATATTGTTTTCTAATAATTCAAAACAATATTCACCTTTTACAGGTATACCTGTAGATGTTGTTACAAATAATGCACCATTATATTCATTAGAATGTAATAATATATCTTTTTCAAATTTTACAATATCGTCTTTTGTTACATGTTTTTTTGTTTTTATTTCTACCATTAACACATAATCGTTTATTTTTATAACAGTATCACCAGAATGTGGTATTTTTGATACATCTTGTATTTCAGCATGTGGAAAAAATTGTTGTATGATATGATTAACACAATTTTCACCAAATTTACCTTTTGATGTAGTACTAGAACTAATAGTTTGAAAAATAGACATCATTTCATCAATACGTAATTGTATACTGTTTAAAGTATTATCTTTATCTTTTAAATGTAATGTATACAATTCTTGTAAATAATGTTGTTCGTTATTTTTTGTTTTTAATTCTAATTGATAAGTTGTTGTTATTTCATCTATTTTATTTTTTAATAATTCTATTTCATTTTGTGTACATTGTTTATATATTTCTAATTCTTTTTCATATTCTTCTTCACATGTTTTTTTATATTGTATCATTATATTATTACATTGTTCTTTTTCTTCTTGTATTTTTATTTTTAATTGTTCAGTATATTCTTTTTCTTTTTTTAAATTATATTCCATATCTTGTAAAATAGAATGTATTAATTCTTGTTTTGTATTATGTATTATAGCATTTGTCATATGTTCTAACATATACGCAACACTATCAAAAAACAAACACAAACGTTCAGGTGACATTTGGTTTGTATCTTTTAATATAGTCGGTATATCGTATGATATAGGTACTAAAAAATAAATTTTTTTCATGTTGGTATATTGTTATTTCTTTCTTTATTTGTTTATTATTATTTCTTTATTTTTTTATTTTATTTATTTATAATAAATAAAATAAAAATAAATGAATGAGAGTACACAATCTTCTATTATACTTGAAAATACAATAGAAGACGATGAATCAAATGAATCAAAAAAAACGTGTAAAATATACAGAGATTATTTAGCCTGTAAAACAGTTTATTTTATATATAACTATCTTTCGACTAACAAACCTATAACTATAGAAAATATTCGTGATAATATTAAAAATATTGAAGGCTATGGTGCGTTTTGTTTGGATTTGAGTATGATTGAATTTTATGAAAAATTTCTTTTAGATTATAAAAATTTTAATGATAATATTTTCAATCGGTTTAATCCTGTATCCACAAATGTTTTCTCGTTGTATAGAATTATTTTTGATTATATTCGTAATAATAATAATCATTATTTACCATATTTAATAAAAGAATACGGTAACAGATTCACAGAATTTGATATAAGATATATTTATACCGTTTTTACAACCATAAATGATGATTGTGATTCTTATTTTAATATTATTAAAAAAGAAGAAGAAAATATACAACGCTCTGTTTTAAAATTACAAAATAAATTTAAAACCAATAAAAAAAATAAATTAATAGAAGATTATGAAAAAAAAGTTAAACAAGAAAGTGAAGATTATTTTTTAAATTTAAAAGAAAAACAAAATATACCAGCAATTCCACGAGTTAGAAAATCCACAACCGCACCTATGAAAAATAAGATAACAAAAACTAATTACACAACAAAAAACCTAAATACATCTTCTAATTTTTCTTCCCAACCAGAAATACCCGATACATCTTTTTTTACAGGATCAGAATCAATACCAGACAGTCAAATATCAAAAGGACCCGTATCGAATATGTTTGATATATCTGAAGAAAACAAACTTACACAACCCAAAATTCCAACATTTAGAGGTTCTGCTAAACCAATAAAAAATGTTACAAAAACAACAGGTCTTCCCCATACAGAAGAATTACTAGAAACATCTTCTTTTTCTACAGAACTAGAAACAAATGCACAAGATAAAAAAAAAATTATAAAAAAAGAAAAAAAAAACCCAACAATTTCAGATGTATCAAAAGAACCAATACAACAAAGATATCCATCTATATCACCTGAAACAAATACACCACAACATATATCGTACAAAGAATTACCATTTGAAATAACAAGCTTTAAAGAAAAAATACCACAAAAAAGATCATATTATACAGCAAATTCAAAACAAGGAATAAAAAATCTTACAGACAATCGACCAAAAATCCCAATACCTAGAAAATTTAAAAACGCACCAATAAAAAATAAGTTTACAGATCCTACCCATACAGAAGAATTACTAAAAACATCTTCTTTTTCTACAGAAATAATACCGTCTATTCCTATTAAACCAAAACCCTTTTTAAAAAAAAAAAAATTCCCGATAATGTCTAGTTTATCAAATGATCCAATACCAAAAAAACAACTATCTATATCACCTAAAATAAGTACTACACAATTTATACCAAATAACTTGTCATATGATATATCAGAATTTAAAGAAAAACTCACATTACCATTCACATTACCACAAAAAAAAAATGAATATCCACTAAAATTAAAAACAGGTACAAGATATAATTTATCACCAACTTTGTCAAATTCACGCCATTTTTCAATAGAAACATCACAAAAAACATCAAACGCTAATATATTATTGTATTGTCACTGTATTAATGATCATAACATTTTATTTAATAATAATAATAAAAATATAGAGATTAATAATGTCACCGATTATAATATATATTATTTAGAAATAGGCAGTTATTGTAAACAAGAAATTGAAAAAAACCAACTCCACGATTTATCCGAATTACAAGAATTAAACAATACAGTTCAATTTGAATCTATTTTTCTTATTGGATGTCCAATACTTTATATGTATAATATTGATGATGAAGAGGTTTCTAGTAAAAAATTATGGGAAGATATAATGAGCGATATTGTATATAATTCTTTAAAAGAATATGGTAGTATTTATATACCATTAAACGTTAATACCGATACTAAAATAGTTTTCGGTACAAATAAAACTGTAGATGAAATATTACAACGTGTTACTTCATTAGTAAATGAAACACAAAACAGTTATTTTGTACATTTAACTTATAGTCCATTAAAATACTCTATTGTTAAAAAAGATATAACATATAAAAAAAATGCACACATAATGCTTACAAAAATGAGTGAAGAAAATGTGAACAAATTTAATAAAAAAATGAGAAAATGTAAAATGTAACGTACTTTATATTTATTTTGAAGATATGTAACGCACCTTATATCTAGTTTATTTTTATAAATTTTGTATTTTATTATTTTTATAAATTTTGTATTTTATTATTTTTATAAATTTTGTATTTTATTATTTTTATAAATTTTGTATTTTATTATTTTTATAAATTTTGTATTTTATTATTTTTATAAATGGTGCATTTATTATAAATTATATGTCTATTTAATATTTAATGGTGTTAGAAAACATACCCTCATCAGTTTATTACAAGCTGGGCATTTTAATGACAAAACATCGTATTCTACTTCTTTCAATATTTTATCAAAACATGCCTTACATTGTTTTATCTTACAGTGAACACATTGCACATACCGGTGTTTTGTATTTTCGGATATAATTTTTGCATTGAATTCACCCTTGACGCGTACAATGTGTGTTGTCCTTGACATTATTTGGTTAGGGTTGTTGGAGTGTTTTTTTCTATCTAAATAGTTCATTGCCTGTACAAAATCGTTTGACCCTTATATTTTTAACATGTCATGGGTTTTTTTTATTTTAATATAATAATATGGCATTTCATACGAATATACAATCTTCTTACAATTCACTTGAAAATTATCAATATAATGTATTAGATGTTATTATATTAAATAATAAATATGGAAATATAACAGAACTTTCTTGTTGTTTTGTAAATTTAAATAATATAAATTCTACTACCATTAATACAACAAATATATCAGCTACAAATGCTAGTATAACAACGTTATCGTGTTTAAATACTAGTATTAGTACAGCTAGTATAGTAGATATATCGGCTATAAATGCTAGTATAACAACGTTATCATGTTTAAACTCTAGTATTGATACAGTTAGTGTAATAGATATATCGGCTATAAATGCTAGTATAACAACGTTATCGTGTTTAAACGCTTATATAACAAATTTAAGTACTGTTAATAATCATGAAATAAGTATAGTAAGCATATCAGCTACAAATGCTAGTATAACAACATTATCAGTTTTAAATGCTAGTATTAGTACAGCTAGTATAGTAAATATATCAGCTATAAATGCTAGTATAACAACATTATCAGTTTTAAATGCTAGTATTAGTA
>Ga0208744_1000799_pt1 | contig 10208 bp, 7 predicted proteins | sample CryBogCBH24Aug09_FD_184620 | JGI IMG/M metagenome (GOLD analysis project Ga0208744, IMG submission 184620) | Freshwater microbial communities from Crystal Bog, Wisconsin, USA - CBH24Aug09 (SPAdes) (version 2) | ecosystem: Environmental > Aquatic > Freshwater > Lake | place: Crystal Bog...
GCTATGGCGAGCTATGGGAACAAAGAAAATCTTTTTTCTCGTTTTCAGAAAAGGAAATCCGAAATGTATAGGTAAGCGAGCTAGGTATGGAACCTAAAAAAAATAGAAAAGTAAGTAGAAAGTTTAGAAAGTCTAAAGGATGAGATCTAACTAATTGCTTGCTTTTTTTTTCTTTTTTTGTTCTTTTTTTTTTTTAGTTATTATAGCTAAAATATTATTTATTCCGTTTTCTGGAGTCAATATTCTTTCCATGTTGGTACTTCCTGTACTTCTATTTGATATTTGAATGTTGGTAGTTGTAGGGTTTTGGGTACTAGATTGTATATGATCCCTAACATCACTATTATTCCCCACAACAGGGTCTATGGCACCAATGGCACCAGTACTATGTGAATTTCCTGAAGAATTGTTTTGGATATTGTAGAAATCATTACTTTCTATCCACAGTGAACGGTTAGGATCATTCACAATATTAGACCTAGCATTTGTATCTGAATTTACCCATGCTTCTTGTATTGGACCGGCCCGCAATGTATGGTTAGGTGGCCTAGTATTTCTTCTATCGGGTTCAGGCTCATTATTAGGCCTATTAGCATCATTTATAGGTGGATCATCAGGCCATCTAATAGGGAACTGATTTCGTGTTATACCTTGATTTGGTCTTGATCCAGGGGGACCAGGTGGTCGGGAAGGTGTTGGTCGGGGCGCGTCCGGTCTGGTGTCACCGGAAGGTGACCGGTGAGCGTTTGTTCTGGGGGGAGAGTTTGTTCTGGTGTCACTGGAAGGTGGCCGGTTAGGGTTTGTTCTGGGGGCGGAAGGTGATCGTCGGGTCGAGTCCGGTCTGGGGGCGGCGGGTCGAGTTCGGTCTGGGGCGGGAGCGTAAGGTGATCGTCGGGTCGAGTTCGATCTGGAGTTATAGTTGACAGATCTAGGTGGCATTCAGATATATATATATATATATATTTAAAATATATCTAAAATAAATAATATTATTTTAATAATTGCTTTATTTTAAATGAATATAATTAATTATTATTAATTATAGTTGTAATAATATTATTTAATATATCACTTATAATATTATTTTTTTTTATTATTATTTCTTTTTTTAATTCATTTATATAAAAATGAACTGTTTCACTAATACCTTTATTAAATAAATGTTGTATATATTTTTTATCAATATTAATAAATAATAATGTTAAATCATTAATATTAAAAATTATTACTTTATAATTATCTATAATATTAGGTATTTTATTTGTTACAAGTAATATACTACCTATTAATATATCATGAAATGAATTTATAATATAATTTTTTTTTAATTTAATAAAAAATCCTAATGTACTAGATGGATTACATAAATGTAATAAAATATTATTAGATACAGATCCATCAATATAATATTCATTTTTATATAAAACTGGAGTATATATTATAGGTATTGATATTGACATACGAATTCCTAAAAATACTGATAAATCCGGTGTTAATATATAATTTAAAATATATTCTATTCCAGTATTTATATTAGTTGTATTAATTATTAATATTTTATTAGTTAATAAATATAATTCATAAAAGGTTATTTCTGTTATATTTATTTTTTCTTTACATAGATTTTTTATTAATTCTATACAACTATCCCCATTATCTAATCCAAATTTATTTTCTACTAAAAATAAATCAAATATAGGTTCAAGTTTATCATAATTATCATAATTTAAAAAAAAATATATTAATTCTTTTGGTGTATATCCAATATTTAATAAAAATCCTAATATAGAACCTATTGAAGTTCCAACATATGTAGTAATATAATCTAAATTTAGATAATTATTATCTACAAGATAATTTAAACTAGAAATAAATAATAATCCTTGAATACCACCTGAACTAAAACATAATGTATCTATTATCATTATTTATTTATTTTAATAAATATTTAAAAGTTATTTTTTCTATAAATTTATATGATAAATGCAATAGAATTATATACTAAACAAAAAGAAAGAGAAAAAATAAAATATAAAACTTATGATATAATTTATAAATCTATTGAAAAAAAAATTATATTAGCTTCTAGTACAAATTTTTATTATATTTGGTATCAATTACCTGAATTTATTATAGGATATCCTAAATTTAATATTGACGATTGTAAACAAAATATTATAAATAAATTAAAATTAAATAAATTTATTATAGAAGAATATTATTCTAATTTATTATTAATACAATGGTTTAATATCTAATAATTTTTCCACACAACTCTATAGATAAATTTATAATTTATTTATAGCTTATAATATATTTATTATATATATATATGGATATCATAATATGTATTATATGTAATAATAATATTGAATATATAAATATTAAAAATACATGGTATAATTTTAATTCAAATGAGTTTACTATTTATTTTATTATTAATAGTAAATATAATATTGGTTATAATAATAATTATATTTATATGGATTCAATAGATCATTTTAATATTATAAACTATTTTAAATCAATACAATATAAATATTTGTTAATATCATATTATAATTCATATATTAATCTTATAAACTTGAAAAATTTTATATATACTATAAATATACATCAAGATGAACCGATATATATTGGAGGACATGGTGATTATAGAATTATTAATAATATAAAATTTTGGTTTCATTCTTATCAACCTGGTATTATAATAAATAAAATGTCATCAGAAATATTAAGTAAAGTATCAATGCAAGAATATAATAATTTACCTAATAATGATTTACAAAATTTATCAGGAGTTGCTTTAGGATATTATTCTCATTTATATAATATTAATATTATACATAATAATAATTTTTCTTTTTGTAATTGGAATGGTATACCATGTCATCCTAATACTATTAATAAAAATGAATTAATATGTTGTGCTAATATGTCTATAAATGATATAATAAATTATTATCAATATTTGAATAATAATAATACTAATGATATATATATACGTCCTAGGGGTGGATTAGGGAATTTATTATTTCAATATTTTTTGGGTTATTCTTTAAAAAAACAATATAATCGTAATGTATATTATCAAATTAATTATAATTATTGGCGAGGAGATATTAATAATTATAAAATATTTAAACATTTAGATTTTATTGATTTTAATACTATAGATTTATCTGATTGTATTATATTAGATGAAATAGAATATAAATATAAAAATATTATTTTAGAAAATAATAAATATAAAATTTCTGGATATTATCAATCCTATAAATATTCCGAAAATTATATTGATGAAATAAAAGATTTACTATTTAATAATATTAATTCAGAATATTTAAAAATTGAAAATTTATATAATAAATTAATAAATAATAAACAATCTTGTTTAATTCATGTTAGACATGGTGATTATTTATATTTTCAAAATGTACATCCTATATTAGATAATAACTATTATATTAATGCATTAAATATTATTTCTAATTGTAAATATTTTATTTTTAGTGATGATGAACATTTTATTAAACAATGGGATATATTAAAAAATATAGACTATGAAATTATATATCTACAAAATCCAGAAGAAATATTAATTTTTATGTCTTTATGTGATAATTTTATAATTGCTAATTCTACATTATCATTAGCTGCATATTTATTAAGAAAAAATAAAAATGCACAGTTAATAGCGCCTAAAGAGTGGTTTGCTTCCAGTATTACTTATAATATACATGATTATATCCCTAGTAATGGGATATTAATTTAATTTATCAGCTAATATTATAGTATTAAGTAATATAATCAAGTATTTTATCTTTAATTTAATTACAAAATAATATTTTTTTCACTATAAAATTGGATAACTTTATTTAATTTTTACTAGAAACATCTAAATAATATGGTATTTATTTCCATTAACTAAAACTAATTTAATATTTTTTATTTTTAATTTTTTTTGATATAATATTTAAATTAACTCATTTATATATTTTTTATAAACACAATAGTATATAAATTTTAGTTAGATGATCCCATAATTTACAATATATTAAACAAAATATATTTTAAATAAATATTATAGGAATATAAAATGTCTACAATATTATATTTTTTAATTAGCTTTAATAAAAAATCAACTTTTAAGCAATAATATATTTAATTAAAAATAATATAATAATAATATCCGTGTATATATATATATATATAGATGAATGATAACGATTTTAAGAATAAATATTTAAAATATAAAAATAAATATTTTAAATATAAAAATAAATATTTAAATAAAGAGGGGGGTGCTAATGTAGCTAATAGAGCTAATATACCTGCTAGAAATAATCCAGCTATAAATAATCCAGCTACTTTATATACCGCTATAAATACATTATTTTACAGTAATAAATCACTAGAATATATAGTGGTCCATTTACAGAACTTTTATACACAATTTAATAATATAGATAATATAGATAATATAGATATTCAAGATAATTTTTTATTATATAATATGGCATTTTTTATATATAATATTAATCTTATGAATAATACATTAACAGGAATAGGAATGTTGTAATATTAGTATTCCGTAAAATAATACTATTATTAGTAATTTTGAAAAATTATTTAAAATATAATCATACTATGGGGAAGTATTATAATTGTTTTAATATAAAAATAGAATGATATATTAGATAAGTATTTATTTAATCATTTTTGAAGTTTAATTTAATATAATTATGATGCCATAATTTTTAAGAAATTTAAATAACTATTTAATGTTTTATCATTTATTATACTTATTCGGTCATAACCACATTTTTATAAACTAGTTCAACTATATAATGTATCTTTAATAATTTTGAATTATTACTATCAATTTTATTATTTTTCTGTAATTTTTGAAATAAATTTTATTTTAATCAACTAAAATATTAATTTTAATACTATTTTATTTTTAATTTTAATATTATATCCAAAATCTAATTTTCCAGAAAAATTAGCAATATTTGTAGAATCTATAAATAAGTTATTTGATAATCTTTTTATTGTTTATTTTTATATTATTTTAAAATAATATTATATGCATTTGTAAATACATTTAAATTAAAAATAAAAACATCAGTATTAATATTATGAATTGTAGTTAGATAATTCTATTAAAACTTGTAAAATATATTTTAAATAACAATTTATTATGTCTACTAACTGGTTTATTAATAGGATCAACAACATTTAATTATATTAAAATAATATGTATATGAAACTATTATTATTATTATAAATAATAATATAAATTTTATTTTTATTATCTTTAATTAAAAATACTAAAAATAAAAAATCAATAAGCCTATTTTTTTCTACTAATTAATATTATTAATATTATTATTAGTTATTGTTAGATAATCATATTATATACTATCTATTAAAACTTATAAAATATATTTTAAATAACTATCATAGGAATATTTATTATACTAACTAGTTTATTAATAGGATTATTAACATTTAATATATCTTTAATTTAAAAATAATATATTCAATGGTTAGTTTTTGATTTTGTAATTTATTGATGTTATATCATGTAAAATCCGTGCAATAAATGCTAGATAAAATGTATCTTCCTTAGAAATACTATTACTATTACCTATATAATTTTTATAGTATGACTCTAGGTTATTATAAATAATATTCATACTTTGATGGGGATTAGAAGAATTAGAAGAAATAATACTGTTTATTTTAGTTCTTAAATCAGTATCCATTAATATATATTAATTGAGATAAAATTATCCTTTTAAAAATAAAATATTTTTAAATTATTTTTTAAATATAATATTGGAATTATTATAGTACTGGTGCAAAATTACCCTTATTTAACATAATTTATTTAATTATTTTTTAAATTAAATTTAATATAATTAATGATGCTACAAATTTTAAAAAATTTAAATAACTTTGATATTTTATCATTTATTATACTTATTCGCTTATAATCACGTTTTAATAAACTAAAATAATGTTCAACTTTTAGCTTTAATTTTGAAGTATTTATTATTTTTAAAATATGTATCCACTATTTTTTCTGTAATTTTTGCTAGAAATATCTAAATAATATTGTATTTTATTTTCATCTACTAAAACAGTAATTTTAATATTATATCCAAAATCTAATTTTCCAGATAAATTAGTAATATTTTTCTTTTTGTTTATTTTTATATTGTTTTTAAATAATATAAATTAACCAATTTATTATTTAAAAATATATTAATATGATGAATTATAGTTAGATGAGCGTTAGACCGGCCATCTATTATAAAATATATTTTAAATAAAAATAATATTTATTATATCTAATAAATGGTTTATTAATTAATAGGATCAATAACATTTAATATACAATTATATTAAAATATTATTTATAGGAAACCATTATTATTATTATCTTTAATTAAAAAATACTAAAACTAAAAATTCAATAAGCCTGTGTATTAGATACAGGCTTAGGCTTAGGCTTAGTTTTTTTATCATAAATTTTGTTTTTTATATCTGATAGGAGAGTAATAATATATATAATAACATTTATATAAAATTTATATTTTTTATTATTATCATAATTAGATTCATTTATTTTTAATGTATATTTGAATAAATTTTTTAGTTTATTTATATTTATATCTTCGTTATTGTTTTCTTCTATTAAATAATATATGACATCTATATTGATGGGAGGATTATCTGCAGTGTTGGAGGATACATCAATACTATTAATTTGAGTATTACCCCAAAATAATATTCTATTATCATAATCCTTATTTTTTTTAACTTCTCTATATGTGTTATATAAAAATATATCATTTTTTTGTTTGTCTATATATTTTTGGTATATATCATATATTTTTTTCATATTATTTACTTTAGAAGCACATTCTTTTTTTATTTCTTTATTCTCTATATCTAATACAAATTGATGAATTATTTCATTTTTAAAATCGGAATCAGTTTTATCTTTATTTATTTCAACATATTTTATCACAGAGTCATCATCTATAGATTTTATTTTAATATCCAATAAATCCACATTGGTCTTAAAATAAATTATCATGTCTTTATTAATTACCTTAAATAGATTATCATAGTATGTCTTTTCTTCAAGTAATTTATTTTTAGTTAAGTTTATTGGTATTGGTATTTCTGTAGCTAGTTTTATTAATTTAGTATTAATATTTTTTTCCTGTTCAGAAAGTTTTGAAATATCTATATCGGTAAGATCTTCCAACTCTATTATTGGTAATTTATTTTTAGTTTGTAATAATTTATTTTGTAATTCCTGTAATTCATTTAAATTATTTAAGTTAATATTTTCAGTTAATAATTTATTATTTTTTTCAAGTATTTCTGTACAATCGTCTATGTCTATTGGAACTGAATTATTTCCTATATTATAATTAGCTCCTCCTGTTAATAAATTTAAATTAATATTATTAGAATTTAAATACTCCATATATATATATATATATATATATATATATATATAAATTTATATATTTTTATATATAATACTATTAATAAGTGCTGAAAAATTAGACATACTTTTTACTTTTACTATAATATATATTAATTGTTTATTCTATTAATAACCTAGTTGCTAGTTGATTCCTATAATGTTTATTAAAAAAAAAAATTTGTTTAAATAGATTAGATTATGTATAATTTATAATATTAATACTTATGTATTAATAAAAAATATAATAAATGGATTGATTTAAATTTACAAATGAATATAATATTATTTAACAAAAATATAAATAATGTATCAAATAACATTTATATATTCTATAAATATTGCTAATATTTCTGGAAAATTAGATTTTGGATATAATATTAAAATTAGTTATGGTTGATGAAAATAAAATACAATAATGTCTAGCAAATATATGGATACATATTTTAAAATAATAAAAAAAATAATATTTTTGGAAAAAAAGGTTATATAAAAACGAGTTATTATGAATTTATTAATAAAAATTATAAGATAAATTTAATAACACCACGAGGAAAAAATTACAAAAAATAATAAGATAGTAATAATCCAAAATTATTAATAATTGATAGTTGAACATTTAGTTTATTTAAACGTAGTTATAAGCAAATAATTATAATAATATTATTAAATATAAACTATTATTTAATAATAATAAATAGAATATATATTTTTAGGTATTTCATTATTTTCATCAAATTCTAATTTAATATATATTGTTTTATTTCTAAATTCTTCTTTAGTATATTCTAATATAATTTCTTCTGTAATATTTGTTATTTCTCCTTGTAAATATATCATTATTACAGTATAATAATTATTATATACAACAATTCTATAATCTAATATTAAACTTAAAATTAATAATTCTAATTTACAATTAGAATTATATATTTGTTTTCTAAATTTATTAATAGCAGAATCAAAAAAATTATAATTATTATTAAATATTTTTTTTAAATATGGATTAGAATTTTTAGTATTTTGGATAAAATCAATAATTTTTGCTTTAAAAATATTTGTTAAATAAGTTTGCATTTCTGAAAAATATCCTAAATTTCTTGATTCTTTATCATATAAAGGGTTATTAATCCAATAATAACAATTAATAAATGCTCGAATAATAGAATCATTATTACTAATAATTGGTTGATATAATTGTTTTCCTAATTCTACTAATTCTGGAATATCTTCTAAAATTTCCATGTGTGATTTTTTTATTTTTTTTCTTCCTATAGAATTAATTTTAGTTATACCTAATAATTCATTCATTATTTTATTAATATTAATATTACTAGTTTGTATTAATGTTTGATTTTCTCTGTATGTATATTTTGTATAATCAACAATATCAGATACATAATAATTATTTTCTTGTAATAATTCTTTAAATTGTATATTATTTTGTATAATTTCTTCTAATATTTTATTTACAAAATCAATGGCTAAATGTTCAGTTAATCTTAATTTACATTCATTATTCCATTTACAATGATATTTAGAATTACATTGTTCTTTAGTTTTATTAATTTTACAATAATCTCTAAGATTATTAATAGTATAATTATTTAAATTAGGTAATTCATTATCTAATTCAACAAAAGTATTTATTGAATCTATAGTAGGATCAATTTTTTTAGCTAATTTATTATTTATCATATTGAATAATATAGGTCTAATTATATCTTTTTTTTTATTATAATTTATATTTTTTTGATTTCTAACAATATTTATTATATTATTTTTTATAGTAGTATTAAGTTCTAAATAGTAACTAAATTCTAATCTAAAAATATTATATGCTTCATTTTTATATAAATGTTGTTTCACATTAAGATGTCTTATATCAATTATTTTAATAGGATTTTTATTATATTCTTCAATTGTTTTATCAATAGTTTCATTTAAAGATTGATAGATTACAGGTAATCCATTTTTTTTTAATTCTAATTCATCTATATATTCTATTTTAATCGGAACTATTAATTCATTTTCTAAATATATAGATACAATTCTTATTTTATCTTTATTTTTTTTATCATAAAAAATTAGTTTAGGTATATAATCCATATTTAATATTTTATTAACTAATAATAATAATTCAATAATTTTATTATATGGTATTACAGTATTAATATTATCGATATATTTATAACTATATGAATATGAAATTCCTGATGGAAAAGTTGGTAATAATAAATTATTATCTAATAATAAATATTTAACTTTATTTCTATGATCAATATATTGATCTATTCTTTTAAATTTATTATCTAAAATATTTATTATATTTTTACAAAATAAAGTATAATTGCCTATTATTTTATTTATTAAATTTTTATTACAACTTAAAAAATTATATTTTTTTAATTCATCAATTTGACTGGAAGAATTAAAATATTTATATATTTTAATATGTTTATCAGATTCTTTTTTTTTAAGTTTATATATTGGATGGTAATATTTTCCATCTTTAATAAGTATTATAAAATCTCTATTTTCATTAATTATATAATTATTTTCATAATTTAAACAATTTAAATAATATCTTTCAATTATATTATCTTTTTCTAATTTTTTTTTGATAATTAAATTATATTTATCAAAAATAAAAAAATATATTCCTTTTTCAGATATAACACCTGGTATTGCTATTAAT